>JAAUXY010103323.1_pt1 | contig 69978 bp, 65 predicted proteins | sample 7278121 | NCBI WGS metagenome assembly JAAUXY01 (sample SAMN14350117, study PRJNA611818) | marine sediment metagenome | isolation source: surface marine sediment (1.8m) | place: French Polynesia: Moorea | collected 2018-08
GAGGTTCAAGTCCTCTTCTCGGCACCAAATAATAACGGCTCCCCGCATGGGGGGCCGTTTTTGTTTGGGGCCGCGTGTGGAACTGCCCTACAGGGTGGCTTATTAATTTCTGGTAGCTTCCCCGACAGTTCATCTCGTAAACAGATATCAGGGCTACCCTACGATTGTCAGTAGGCTGCAAACTGGCTGAGAGGTAGGCATTCTCCCAGCGAGGTTCAAGTCCTCTTCTCGGCACCAAACGCCTAAAGGCCCCCGCTGAGGGCCTTTTGTCGTTTGGGGCCCAGTGCGGAACAGCCCGCCAGGGTGGCTAAGTTAACAAAGGTGGCTTCCCCGACAGGTAATCTCGTAGACAGATTTCAGGGCTACTCTACTATTGTCAGTGGGCTGCTCGCGGGGCGGAATCTAGTTGTTCTCCCAGCGAGGTTCAAGTCCTCTTCTCGGCACCCCTTCTTTTCGTCCCTTCAGTGGCTGCGCTCTTGCAACTGAGGCTGTGCGTAAGCTGGGCAGGCTATTGCCAGGACGCCGCTCTTTGCAGTTCGCGTTGCATATCGCGCATCTCCAGGGCGATGCCCAGCAGCAGGGTCGTGTTTCTTGCCGAGCGTTCGCCCGAATAGAGGTCTTCGAGGATTCGGCTGGTCAGCGTATCGAGTTCTGTTGAGATATCGTGAACGGGAATCGTACTGGCGCGCTTCTTTGGCTTGACCTTGTCCCCGGCGAGATCGGCGAAGGCGTTTCGGAACAGTTGCTTTAGCCGCTGCAGGCTCTCGGTCACGCCGTCTGTCGGCGGGGTGTGTTCATTGAGTACATGTTCGCTTGCGAACTCTGCCAGTGTGGTCGCCGACTGCAGGAGGTCTCGCTCGCAGGCCAGGACGTCTAACTGCCGCATCAGCCAGGGTTCGACTTTGGGCTTGACCTTATCCAGGCGCCTGACGAATTCGTTCTCGGTGTCATGCGTGGCGAGCACGTCTGCCTGCAGGGATGCGTGCAGCTTCTTTGCGGTTTTGCGTTTACGCTTGACGAGCGCCGTGATCACCTTGTCAACGACGTCGCCATTCTTTACCAGCGAGTCGGCGAAGTGCTGTCGAAGCGTAATCGATGTCTTGTCGAGTCGCTCAGGGCTGGCTCGATCGATCGCGCGGTCCATCGCCGTACGCCTGGCGTGGTAGCGGTGACTGTGTGCCAGGGCCGCAGCCGCAAGGGCGACCAGCACGACGACTGCGGGCCCACCAAAATTCCGGATCAGCGAGGCGAACGCGAAGGCCATCAGGAACGCGACCGCCGCCGTGACGAACCAGCCGCTCACGACACTGAAAACACCGGCGACGCGGTAGACCGCCGAATCCCTGCCCCAGGCGCGATCGGCCAGCGACGTACCCATCGCAACCATAAAGCTGACGAACGTCGTCGACAGCGGCAACTTCATCGACGTGGCGAACACGATCAGGATGCTCGCCACCGTCAGGTTTACGGACGCACGCAGCGTGTCGAAGGCGGGCTGATTGAGATCGAAGGAACTGGCCTTCTCACGGGCGAAACGCGAAGCGAGACCTACCCGCCACTGTTTCGGCACCGCACGGCTGGCCGCATCGCCGGTGGCGACAACGGAACGAACGATGCTGCGGGAAACGGGACCGGGCTTGAATCGCTCGGCGCCGTCATCCTGTCGTCCGAGGCTGACCTCAGTCTGCGTCACCGAGCGCGCCTTTGACGACAGCCAGAGTGTCACCACCATGACGCCGCCCGCGGCAAGCAGTATCAGTGTGTTTCCCTGCACCGGCCCGGACAGCGCCTCCATCGTCAGCTGGTCGGGCGCGAGACCGCTTGCTGTCCAGGCCTGCCATGAGGACAAGCCCGCCAGCGGCACGCCAATGAAGTTGACGAGGTCATTGCTGGCGAAGGCCAGTGCTAGCGAGAACGTGCCGCCGAACACGACAATCGCAAGGACGTTAACGCCGATTCGATTCAGTACCCACATGACGACCGACCAGACGCCCAGCATCACGAGCGTTACGGGAACGGCGTTTTCGTAGATGAAGGCAGAGGTCTCGGGCAGGACAAAACTCGCACCCTTGAGACCCTTGACCAGCAGGAAGAAGCTGATCACGGTGAAAGCGATCGCGCTCCAGCCGACGCGGATCGCGCTCGTGTGGTTTTGCTCCTGGAACGTGAACAACATGCGGGAGAAGAACTGCACCAACGTACCCACAGCGAACGCCACCACGATCGACAAACCGATACCGCTGATGATGATGATCGCTCTGTGGGTGTTGACGTAGTCCAGCACGCTGCCAGCATCCGGATTACTGAGTACGAGAAACAACGCAACGGCGACGGAAGCACCCAGCAGCTCGAAGACGATCGATACGGTCGTCGATGTAGGTAGACCGAGCGTGTTGAACAGGTCAAGCAGCAACACGTCCGCCAGCATGACGGCGAGGAAGATCACCATGACGTCGGCAAACGTGAACAGCTCGGGATTGAAGATGCCGCTGCGAGCGACCTCCATGATGCCCGACGAAAACAGAGACCCGGCCAGGACCCCGAATCCAGCGACGATGAGGATCACCTGCCGGCTGGCAACACGGCTGCCGATCGCCGAGTTCAGGAAGTTTACGGCGTCGTTGCTGACACCAACACTGAGATCCAGCACGGCCAGCAGAAAGAGCAAGGCCAAGGCAAGTTCAAAATAGCCCATACAGACTTACCGGGGAGACATCTCAGGAAAGCGTATTGCTGTTGTGTTACGTCGCTGTGACAGCGAGATTACGAGACGGGATCGTATGCGCAGCGCCGTCTGGAGCCAACCACATCAATGACGCCCGCGCGCAACGGTCCTCGCCATGCGCTTTGCGTAGAAATAGACCCGCTGTAGTTTCTCCGTGACTCCGATCTCCAGCGTGTAGGCCTCGAGTCGTTTGGGCTCGTTCGCGATCAGGCGTCTGGACTCATACTCTGAGAACATTCTCGCAATCGTCATGATCTCTTTCTTTAGTCTGACCACTGATTTGGCCGCCTCGATATCGTCATCCGCAACCGCTTTGACTGCAGCCTCCAGCGAGCGAAGTACGATCGAGTGGAAGCGATTGAGCATGTCCCGCGTCGTCGCGCTGACCTCGACGTTGTTGTCGATTCGGTACAGGCCAATCTTGACGAGATTCACCTCAATGACATCGCCGATGGTTTCCAGGTCGTTAACGGCGTCCATCAGGCGCAGCACTTCGATCGCCTGACGATCGGTCAGTTTCTCCCGGCTGATCTTGCCGAGGTACGTGACGATCTGCGCGTGCAGCTGGTCGACGCGGTCGTCCAGTTTTCGAATCTCCTGCAGTGACACACCGGATCCGGTCAGCAAAGCAGGCATGACCCGGTCGAGCATCGTCACGACCCGTTTGCCCATGCGGCGGATTTCCATGTGCACCTGTTCCAGCGCGATCGCGGGCGTAGACAGCAGGTCCTCGTCGAGATACTTCGCCCGGATGACAGCCTCGACGTTCAACGGCCGGTCAGGAACCAGCCACTCGACGAACCGGGCGATCAGCGTCGTAAACCAGATGAACACCAACGTGTTGACGATGTTGAAGATCGTGTGAGCATTGGCGATCTGCCTCGGCGTCTCCGACATAGCACGCTCGATACCGACGAGCTCCGGATGCACTGGCGAGATAGCAGCGACGAGCTGTGCGAGATGATCGATCAGGCCTATCCACAGGAGAACGCCGGCGACATTGAACAGCACGTGCGTGATCGACGCGCGAATAGCCTCTCGCGGCTTGCCGATTGCGGCCAGCAGGGCCGTCACGCACGTACCGATGTTCGCGCCGAACGCCAGCGCGATGCCTGCCGGCAGCGAAATGAGCCCCTGCCCCGCCATGACGATGACGATCGCAGTCGTCGCGGACGATGACTGGACCAATGCCGTGAAACCCGCTGCGATCAGGATGCCAATCAGCGGCGACTCCATGCGCTGCATGAGGTCGAGGAAAGGCGGATAGTCGCGCAGCGGCTGCATCGCCTCGCTCATGATGTTCATGCCGAAGAAAACCAGGCCTAAGCCCATGACGATGCCACCGTACTGTCGCAAGACGTCACGTTTCGTAAAGAACAGCAGGCCGAAGCCCATCGCTATCATCAACAGCGCCGCCTTCGTCACCTTGAACGCGACGATTTGCGCTGTGATCGTCGTGCCGATGTTGGCGCCCATGATGACGCCGATAGACTGGGCAAACGACATCAAGCCTGCCGTCGTGAAGCCGACGACGAGTACCGTCGTTACCGACGATGACTGGATGATCGCAGTAACCAGCGCGCCGGTCAGCGCACCCGTAAAGCGACTGGACGTCAGGCGCTGCAGGACACTGCGCATCCTGTCGCCGGCCACGGCCTTCAGCGCGCTGGCCATCTGATCGATACCGAACAGGAACAGCGCGAGGCCGCCCAGCAATCCCATCACCATCGGTCCGAACGCGATACCGGCTTCTGACGGCGCCGCGGCCGCGGCGAGCGAACTGGCGGCCAGGATGCCAGCAGCTATGATGAGCCGAAACGGCAGGCGCTTCGCCGATACGGCCTTGGCGATTGAGGAAATTAAGATCCGGGCACTAATCCTCTCAATCCTCGCTCTTACCTGCCTTGCCCCGGGACTTCCTGGCGTTCGGGTCCTTGACGATCGTGACCGGCACGGGACAAAGCTGAATGATCTGCTCGGCCTTCGAACCGATGATCAGGTGCTTGAGACCGGTACGTCCCTGGCTGCCCATCACGACCATGATCGGCTCCAGCGTATCGACCACTTCCAGTATTCGCGTCACCGGGAGGCCAACCACCATAACGGGTTCTATGTTGGACAAGGCAGCATTGTCCGGGTTCGTCGCGGTCACTCTGTCCAGGAAGTCCTCGAACGCGCTGGCTGCCGCATCCTGCATTCGGTCGAAGTGCTTATCCTTGACGAGACTTGAGTAGTAGCCGGGCATGTCGCTCGGGTCATGAACGACGTGTAAGACCACCATGGCGGATGGGACCAGCGCTGACAGTTTGGCCGCGTGGTTGAGCGCCGCGGCCGAGTGCGCAGAAAAGTCCACCGGCACCAGGATGATGTTGCCCGAGTCCCGGTCCCGCGCCGCCCTGCCGAACTGCTCGAGATCCGCTGTGTTCCTGGCCAGAAAAACCCGTGGTTTGTCCATGAGCACACCACTCCCCGCGTTCGAACGATAACGCCTTACAACGCTCAGTATGGGTCAGCCCGACTATCCGGGACTATCCGGGCAAACCGAGGCAGTAGCGTTGCAGGCGAGCCTGTGGCCGCGGCAAGAGCTTACTGCCTGGAAGCGAAGCCGCTAGACTCGAGAGGATTGACGCATTCGGAATACAGGGGTGACGCACGTTGAATGAGAACAAGGTTGGCAAACCAGCGCAGACCATCTGGCGATATCCAGAAATCCTCGAGCAGCTTTCAGAAGACCGGCCGTTTCTGGAGATCGCGGAATTTTCGGACAACCTGAGTGTCGAGCTGTACAAGCCGGTCGGCGAAGACACACAGATGCCGCACACGCGCGACGAACTCTACATCGTCGCTTCCGGCAGCGGCCTGTTCACGCTTGAGAAAGATGAGTTTCCGTTCGCCAAGGGTGACGTCATCTTCGTTCCCGCACAGGCCGAGCATCGCTTCTCTTCGTTCAGCGACGATTTCTCGACCTGGGTCATCTTCTTTGGGCCCGAAAAACCCGTGGCCTGAAACAGGCGATGAAACGCTTTGCTATCCAGCCTGCTCGGCTGCCCTGCGCTCGGCGATCTGCTGCTGCACAATGTCGAACAGGTCCTTTCGCAGGCCGGCAATCTTGAACAGCTCGACGACGGTGAAGAACGGCGCCGCCAGGTTTGCCTGGATCGGGTGCTTGACGAGCACCGGCATCGACCGCTCAACGTAGTGCCCGACAAACTGGCCGGCGTAGCCGCCGAAGAACGCCGCGGCCGCAATGCCACCGGATACGGCCAACGGCAACTGACCGATGCTGGCTGCCAGCATCTCGAGTAGCAATGCCGCGACGAGGAAAACGATCGCGAACATGAGGTCCAGCGTCAGGTAGAACAGGAAAAAGCCGAGGATGACGATGTGCGCCAGGTTGACGGAGAAACCCGGCAGCGCAAATTCCAGCCACGTCATCGGAATCAAGGCGCCGAGCATGATCGTCGGAATACCGATCATGTGCATGAAGACGTTGAAAGGATGCTGGTGTGCGGCGGCATAGCCGGTCAGCATATCCATGAGTTTGCTATCCGTGTTCATTGGTGGGCCCGTCCGGAAAACGGCAAATTTATCACGACGGGGCGGCTGCGAAAATTGTGTAGATGGGTAATTTTTACCATCTAGCTCCACTACCGCGAACGCATGCGATAGAGTGTTCCCTCGTCCAGGAGGCTTGTCGTCCAATGATCAAAGTTCTGCTTTTCGCCGTGATCGCGGCGCTGCTCATCTGGATCTACCTCAGGCTGAACCAGGGCCGCTCATCCCGAGCTGCTGATGACCGAAAGCTCCCGGCGCCCGATCGAGGCGCATACCACGCGGTCGCCATTCGATTTCCGGAACATGCCTGTGCCGCGGCGAAACGCCACGCGGGCGAACGTTTCCTGGCAAGTGAGTCTCCCGACTTGCCGTTAGAGGGCTGCGATGCGAGCAAGTGCGAATGCTACTTCGCGCATTACGACGACCGGCGCAGCGGCTACGATCGTCGCAGCCCTTACGATCCTGTTCTCGGATCATCGGGTACCGGCTTGCATGAGATTGAACGTCGCCAGAGTGGCGGGCGACGCAAGGACGACTAGCTACCGCAGCGTGTTGAAAAAATTCTCAGGCGAGTGCGAGACAAGGCGGTTTCCGGAGAAAAAGCGCAGTGTCCATGTGAGTACATGAGCATTTTGAACCGGAAACCAACGCCGGATCGTGCCGGCTGAGGCTTTTCTCAAGACGCTGCGGCTAGTAGCCGTACTCTGCAATCGTCGCCTCGTAGTTCCTCAACTCAACCTGCGCTGCGGCCCGGTCGGCCACCAGGCTGTCGAGCTCGGCCTCGATCTCGCCGGTGCGTTCAGCAAGATCCTTTAGTTCCGCGAGGATGATGATGCGCTCTTCCGTCGGCGTTTCCCTGGCGATCAGCGCCGCTTCCCTGTCGAGTATGTCCTGCTTCGTGCGCTCGAGCTCTGCTTCGCGACCGTAGATCGCGGAGTTCGCCGAGTTGACGGCGGACCTCAGCGAATAAAGCTGGCTGCCAACGCGGTAGGCCTCGAGGAACGAACCTTCCATCGCGACGTCGCAGACGCCGTAGTACTTGCCGCCGTTAGCGCCGACCTGGAAGCCTCGCGACGGCTGACAGTATTCGACCAGTCCTTCCTTGCGACCCGCCTGGTAGGTGTCAAAATCCGCAGTGTAGCCGTGCTTCGCACAAGCCTTGCGCCGGCCCGAGAAGGCATCTGTCGAGTAGCCGCGTGAGCCGTCCTCATAACCGATAGCGCGCCAGTCACTGTTTGCACATTCTTCCGAGCTCATCGACGCGCAGCCGCCGAGCCAGGCCGTGAACAGCACAACAACGAAAATCTTGTAATGACCCTGCATGTCCCTCTCCCAAAAGGTCCGTCTCGATACGAGAACTCAATCGCATCGAATTTACTGCCAGTCTAGGCGCGAGGCATGAACAGGAACTGAATTCGGCGAACCATGCACGCATAAACCTGTTGCGATGTGACAAAGTTCACAGTGCAAGCGTCTACCTGTCGCTATTCTGAGACAGCGTAAGGAAGCGAGTCATAATGGATATGGATGTTCAGGCTGTTAGTGGTGCGGCGACGGTCGCTATTGCATGCACGGTGGCGTTCTACGTCATTGCCAAAACCTGGCAGATGCTGATCTACAGCTTCCCCAAATCACAGAATTTCGCCGACTCCATCATGCGGGAATCGGCAGAACGCATTCGTCACGAACTGAATCACCTGAGCCGTAAGCAGCTGACCTATCTCAGCGCCGGTACCGTCTTTATCCTGATCTTCGCGACGGCCTATGTCCTGAACGCCGAGCAACTGTACGTTGACTATCCGCAGTGGCAACTCAATATGCTGCTGGTCATCGCAGCGTTGACGATGATGTTCGGCATGCACAGGAGCTGGCGCACTTTTTCTGAATGGCGGCAGCTGTCCTTCAAACGCGACGCGACGCTGTCGATCGGTCATGGCCTGCAGAAGGTTGCTACCGACAACGGTCGTGTCTATCACGACGTCGACAGCGGCAACAACACGATCGATCACGTCGTAGTCGGTATCAAGGGTGTCTACGGCGTACACGTCATCGCGCGTCGTCCGGTGAAGGGCGGCTCCGTCGTCGCCGCGGGCGGCAAGCTGCGCTTCTCGAACAGCAACGACGTCATCAGCGTCGCTGACCTGCGTCGAGCGAACAGCGCGCTGAGTCGTGAGCTTTCCGCGTGCACCGAGACCGACATCAAGGTGCGTCTTGTCATTGGCGTTCCGGGCTGGGAGATCGAAAGCCAGGGCGACGGCAGCCTGCTGCTCGTCAATGAGCGCAACCTGCCGATGATCAAGGGTTGGCGCGACACGGCCGAGTTCCTGCTCAACGACGTCGTTGACACGATCAACGCCACGCTGACGGTGCGCTGCTCGCTAGAGTAATCGCCCGCTATATCGGCCTCAGCCGATCGCCGAAAACCTATATTGGCTCCAGCCGTTCGACTATTCTGCCGCTGGCAATCACATCGTTGAGTTCATCGGCTAACTCCTTGCATCGATCGACAACGATTCGCCAGTTCTTCTCACGCACGTCCGGTGGATAGTTCGCAAAGTCCTTCCGGTCGGGGATCTTCCGCTCCGGCAGCGTTTCGACGAAAGCCTTCGACGGACAGATCAGCAGCGTCCGGTCGACATGCTCGGGTTGCGGACGACGATGCTTCAGGCCCTTGTCGAACCAGCCGGGTACGATCCGGTCGATGAAATGCAGGTATAGCGTGAGCCGCTCTTCGTAACTGTGCGGCAGGTCGAGGTGGTAGTCGATGACGCCGCCATCCCGATACACGCCCGGCGGCGCGCCTTCGATATCGCGGACGCCGGACAGCACGAGGGGTATCGACCCCGTCGCCAGAATCGATGGCTTCAGGTTAGCGGCCGTTAACGGCACCTGGTGCAACGGGAATCCTTCCAGCTCGAAGAACGGCGGCTTGTCGCGTTCGTCATGAAACAGGGCACGCTCGAAAAAACTGCCCAGCGTCTTGCGACTCACGACATTGGCCACCGCCGCTGCCAGCAACGACGATGCGAGCACGCCGCGGTTTTCCGACTGGCCCAGGTGCTTGCTGCGCACGGTCATGACGTTGGTCCTCAAGACCGGGTGCGAGAGCACTTCGTCAACGCCGTTGTTGCCGAAAACCAGGTCGAGAATCTCCTTACTCTTTTCGGTGATCTCAAAGCGATCCGGTTTCTCCGAATACGTCTGCGACAGGTAAGCCTCTTCGAAACGTTCGATTGCCGCGACGGGATCCCGCTGCCCGTAGCAGGCGAATCGCCATGCGCCAATGGACGTGCCGATCGTAAAGACCGGCCCGGCCATCTTCGGCAGGACCTCGGTGGCGACGACACGGTCCAGCTGACTGAGTATCAGCCACTTCGCACCGCCCGACGCGCCGGCCAGCGTGCCGATCATGTCGGGCGAAAAACCACGCTCCCGTAGCATCCGAATGGCGCCGGGGCCCGCGCGAAAAGTCAGTGAATTTGGGCGAGACATCGGGTTGATTAGGCCAAAACGCTATTTGATGGTGTAAGGCGCTTCCTTGCAAGAGCTTATTCAGGGCCACGTTACGTCAACTAGGCGGCGCGAAACCCGGTGGATGATAGCTGTGTCACAACACGGTGAGCCCAGATCCGTAGTATGGTAAGGCCCTGTGCCCATACGGGACCCCTCTATGCTACGCCGCCTCGCCTGCCTGCCCCTGTTGCTGTTAGCCAGTTCTCTGGGCTACGCGCACAGCGAACTGGACAAACCGATTTTTGTTGCCCCGGGCGGCCAGGACACCGGACGTTGTGAGGACGTCGAGCACCCCTGCGCGAGCATCGGCTATGCATTGAGCAATGCCGGCAAGGGCAACCAGATCCGGGTCAGCGTCGGACGATTTCAGGTCACCGACGTCTCGGAGGTCTTTCACCTGGTCAGCGGTACGCTCGACATCCGCGGCGGCTTCGACCGGGAGACCGGCGAAGCGACCGGGCAGAAGACGGTACTGGTCGGCGTGCCCTCTGAATATCGAGCGACACTTGCCGGGCGTGGTTTTCATGTCGTTGCGGACCAGAAAGGCAACAAGCCAGCCCTGACAAAGCAGACCGCCGTCTTGTTAAAGCAGCGCGAGACTATGCAGGCCGGACTCAGCGCTGCGCCCTGTCAAAGCGGCACGGTCGGGGGGCTCGAATGTAGCCAGGTCGATCTGCTCGGCCATGTTCCGTTCAACGCCGTCAGCACGAATCCGTCGCGCGGCGCCGATGTCTGGGGCTTTGTCGACCTGAACACGAATCGCGAATACGCGATCATGGGCTATGGAACGGGTACGGCCGTCTTCGACATCAGCGACCCGACGTCACCGCGGGAGGTTGGCTTTATTGACGGACAGTCGACCATCTGGCGAGATATCAAGGTCCATCAGCGCTACGACCCGAGCGCTGAACGCTTCGAGGCTTTCGCCTACGTGACAACCGACGGCGCCGGCGACGGCCTTTTCGTCATCGACATGACGGACTTGCCACACCGCATCTCGCGAGTCAGCTACGCGAGCGACTTTTCCGCCGCCCACAACGTATTCGCGATCAATTCCGACTACGCAACGGGGCTGCCGATCAAAGGTGATCGACCGGGGCTGATCGTTGCCGGCTCGAACAACGGCACGGGCGTGTTCCGAAGCTACAGCCTGGATGCCGCCAGCAGTCCGTTCTTCGAGGACATGCCGCCCTCCGGCGAGTCGAGCTGCCCGGGCAACGACGGATGCTACATGCATGACGCGGCTTCGATGATTATCGACGACAGCCGTATTAGTCAGTGCCCCAACGCGACGACCTATTGTGAGGTCCTGTTCGACTTCAACGAGTCCACGATCGACCTGTGGGATGTCACCGATGCCTCGAACCCGGTTCGTCTCAGCCGCACCCCGTATTCGAACTCCCGCTACACGCACTCGGGCTGGCCGTCTGAAGACAAGCAGACCCTGTTCGTGCACGACGAACTCGACGAACGCGACCTCAACCTGAACACGACGGTGCGTTCCTTTTCAATCGCGGACCTGTCGGCGCCCACGCCGCTCGGTGTTTACACCGGTGCGAACGACTCGATCGACCACAACGGTTTCGTTCGCGGCAACCGCTACTACATGTCGAACTACAGCAATGGACTCACCGTTCTCGACATCACGAATCCGGCGATTCCAACTCGAATCGGCTTCCTGGACACCTATCCGGCGCCGGCCGGCTCCAGTTTCGTCGGCGCGTGGGGCGCCTACCCGTACTTTCCCAGTGGCGTCATCGCTATCAGCGACATTGACAGCGGGCTGTACATCGCCGAGGACCAGACGCTAGGCGTCGCGGAGGGATCGCTGTCGTTCTCGTCACCGTCTTTCGGTGTGGCCGAGGGCGGCAGCGCCGCGCTCCGCGTCGACCGCATCGGCGGCAGCGCCGGCGCCGTCAGCGTCGACTACGAGATCATCGGCGCGAGTGGCGACGAGAACGACATCGCCGCCAGCGGCACGTTGAGCTGGGCGAACGGCGACGCCGACGCCAAGTCGATCGCCGTCGACGCGCTGGTGGACGGTCAGTCCGAGCCCCTTGAGCAGTTGATCGTCCGACTTATCGCGCCGACAGACGGCGCGACGTTGTCGGCGCCTGCCGAAACGATGCTGTACATCGGTGACAGTGTCGCCGTCTCGGAAGTCCAGTTCGACACCGACCGCATTGTCATCGCCGAGCGCGGTTTCGGCACAGCGATCGCCATCGTGGAGCGCGCTGGCAGCGCAGTCGGCGCAATCAGCGTCGATTACAGCGTAAACGACCTGAGCGCCACGGCCGGCAGCGACTACTCGGGCCCCACGAGCGGCACGCTGTCCTGGGCCGACGGCGATGCGAGACCGCAGTGGATCGAGTTCCCGATTAGCGACGACGGTTCCGGGGAGCCTACCGAAGAATTCGAGATAGTCCTGTCTGATCCGCAGGGTGCGAGCCTCGGCGCCAAGCCGGGCCTTACGGTTGCGATTCAGGATGCCGACGGCGCCAACGAGGCGCCGAACGCCAATGCCGGTCCGGCAAGAACGGTCGGCGGCGGCACCAGCGTGACGCTGGATGGCACTGCGTCCACCGACCCCGACGGCGACACGCTGAGCTATGCGTGGACTCAGACGATGGGCCCCACGGTATCGATTGCCAACGCGAGCAGCGCAAGGGCCAGCTTCACGGCGCCGTCCGTTGCTTCCGATACGTTGTTGCGGTTCGAGTTGCGGGTGTCAGACCCGAGTGGTGAGTCGGATACGGCCAGCGTTGGCATCACGGTCTCGGCACCGACTGCACCGCAACCACCGGACGCCGGTGGTGGTGGAGGCGGCGGCGTCATGTCGTTGTGGGCTCTGCTCTTACTGCTGATGGCAGCCGTCATGCGGCACCGCGGGGCAATGCCGAGACTGTAAGCGCGGTCGTAGGCGTGCCAGGGCCTCTCGACCGAAGGCAGAATTTCTGCGGCAGACTATCAGGTTGCTTGCTGCCCCGGGTCCTGTGACCCGCTGTCCGCAGTCAGGAGATCGACGCCCCGCAGGCTCTTTGACACAACGTTATTCAAACGGGTGTCGTTTGATAATGGTCTGCTCCCTGACCCTTCGTTATTCGAACGGGTGTCGTTTAATGATGGTCTGTTCCCTGACCCTTCGTTATTCGAACGGGTGTCGTTTAACGATGGTTTGCTCCCGGTCCGGACCCGTCGAAATGATATCGACCGGCACGCCGGCCAGTTCCTCGATGCGAGCGAGATAGTCGCGCGCCTTCTCAGGCAGGTCGGCCTCGTCTGTGATACCAACCGTCGATGCCTGCCAGCCGTCCCATTCCTCGTAGACGGGCTTGCATTCCGTGAAGCGGTCGATGAGCACCGGCACGCCCGAAATGCGCTCGCCGTCGATTTCGTAGCCGACGCAGATCTGGATCTTCTGCAGCTCGTCGAGTACGTCGAGTTTCGTGACACACAGACCCGACACGCTGCTGTTGATGATTGATCGTCTCAGAGCGACTGCGTCGAACCAACCGACGCGTCTTGCTCTGCCGGTCGTTGCACCGAACTCGGCGCCGGCAGCGGCGATGTGCTCGCCCTGATCGTCAAAGAGCTCCGTCGGGAACGGTCCGGCGCCGACGCGCGTCGTGTACGCTTTGACGATGCCGACGATGTAGTCAAGGTTCAGCGGACCAATGCCGGTGCCACTGCTCGCGGCAGCCGCGACGGTGTTCGACGAGGTCACGAAGGGATAGGTACCGTGGTCGATGTCCAGCAACGTGCCTTGCGCGCCTTCGAACAGAATGCCTTTTTCCGTACCGCCCAACTCGCTGAGAATCTGTGTTACGTCTGCGGTAATGGGCGCGATGATCTCTGCAGCGGCCATGGCTGAATCCAGCGTTTCCGCAAAGTCGACTGTGTCGGCCTTGAAATAGTGTTTCAGCAGAAAGTTATGGTAGTCGAGGAGCTCGCCGAGCTTGGCCGCAAATTGCTCACGCACAAACAGGTCGGAGACACGCAACCCCCGCCGCGATACCTTGTCCTCGTAGGCCGGGCCGATTCCGCGGCCCGTGGTTCCAAGGGCGGCTGAGCCTTTGGCCTTCTCACGCGCGAGATCCAGCGCGGCGTGACTGGGCAGGATCAGCGGACAACCCGGGCTCACTTTCAACCGGTCGAAGACCGGCACGCCGCTTTCGATGAGTGCATTAGACTCGCTGATCAAAGCATCGAGCGACAGGACGACGCCGTTGCCGATCAGGCAGCTGACGCCGTCTCTGAGAATCCCGGAGGGTATCAGGTGCAGTACGGTTTTCTCGCCGTTGATGACCAGCGTGTGTCCGGCATTGTGACCACCCTGGAACCGCGCTACGGCCGCGGCGCGGTCGGTAAGAAGATCAACAATCTTCCCTTTGCCTTCGTCGCCCCACTGCGTACCGACGACAACGACGTTCTTTCCCATTGCTATTTCCCTAAAGCGCTGGCCGCGGGGCTAGCCGCGGGCCAGGAACAACAGGCCGAGCCCGGCGATCATCGTCACCAGGCCAACCACCCGCAGGTGATTGTCACTTAGCTCGGACATCTGCGCCACTATTTGTCGATACAGCCTCGGACCGACGAACGGGATCATGCCTTCGATAACGAGAAACAGCGCGAACGCCGTCAGTATCTCGGTCATCATCGAGACAGAACCCGCCGTCGCGGCGCGCCGCTATTCAGTCCGCGAGCGGTTCAGGTAGCGGAAGAACTCGTTGTCCGGTCCCATGACGAGAATGTCGCCGGCATTGCCCATCGAGCTCTTGTAGGCCTCGATGCTGCGGTAGAACGCGTAGAACTCGGGGTTCTGATTAAAGGCGTTCGCGTAGATCTCGGCTGACCGGGCATCGCCTCGGCCGCGGATCATCTCGGCCTCTCGACGCGCATCGGCCAGAATGATCGTCTTCTGACGGTCCGCTTCGGCTCGAATCTTCTCGGCGGCCGCCTCACCTTCAGAGCGCAGCTCCTCGGCGATTCGAGCACGCTCCGCGGACATCTGCGCGTACACGGCGTTCTTAACGTTGTCCATCAGCTCGACCTGCTTCACCCGGAAGTCGACGAGCTCGACGCCCAGATCCTGGGCCGTGCCCGCCGCCGTGACGAGCATGTCTCGCATCAGGTCGGCGCGCTCGACAGAGATCGCCTCGGCAACCGTGCGCTTACCGAACTCGGTCACGACCGCGTTCTTGATGATCTCAGACAAACGCTGGTCGGCCGCGACCCGGCTCCCGCCGGTCGACGTGTAGAAACGCAATGCGTCAACGATTCGGTACTTGACGAAGAAATCGACGCGCAGCGCACGCTTCTCGGCCGTGAAGACACGTTCCGGCCGATCGGAGATCGTCAGGATCTGCTTCGGGAACTTGCGTACCGTGTCGATCAGCGGAAACTTCCACTTCAGGCCAGGCTCTTCGTACGACTCGACGACCTCACCCAGCCGAATCTTGATCGCCTGGTCACGCTCATTGACCGTGAACAGCGTCAAACCGGCGAGGACGATTACGATACCGCCGATAACCAATACTCTGAATGCTCCGCTGCTCATTAGCGTGTCCTCCGCTCGCGCGACGTATCGCGTGAATCCGTTCTGGTGTTGTCCTGGATGGTCGCCGTGGAATCCAGCGATCCAGTCAGTTCATTGCCCGTCGTACGACGACCCTGCGACTCGAGAATCTTGTCGATCGGCAGGTACATCAGGTTGCCGCTGCCGTCTGAATCCAGGATTACCTTGTTGGAACGCCGGTAAACGTCCTCGATCGCTTCGATGTAGAGGCGGTCGCGCGTGACGCGTGGCGCCTTCTCGTACTCTTCGAGCAGTGCCGTAAAGCGGGAGGCCTGACCCTCGGCGTCGCGCGTCACCCGATCCTCGTAGGCACGTGCGTCCTCGACGATGCGTGCTGCCTCACCGCGGGCCCGCGGGATGATGTTGTTGGCATAGCGCTCGGCTTCCAGCTTGAATCGGTCGCTGTCGTTGCTCGCCTTCTGCGTGTCGTTGACCGCCGCCTGCACCGGCTCCGGGTAGTCGAGGTTGATGATCGAGATAGACGTCAGCGAAATACCGGTCTCGTACTGGTCCAGCGTCGCCTGCAACGTGTCTCGCGTTCTCGCAGCGATCTGGTCGCGCTCGCCGGTCACGAGCGACTCGAGCGTGCTCGTGCCGACCACTTCGCGAAGCGCACTCTCGGTCACGTCGCGCAGCGTGGCATCCGGGTCGAGTACCTTAAAGCTGAAGTCAAAGACGTCGGCGCGCCGGTACTGGACAACCATCTGGATTGACACGTACTGCTGGTCGGCGGTCAGCATGTCGGTTTTGAACTGGTAGTTCTGTACGGCATTCGCGTTGACGATGTCGACAACTTCAATCGGGAACGGCAGGTGCCAGTGCAGTCCGGGCATCGTCGTCTTCGTGTACGCACCGAAGCGCTGTACGACGCCGCGCTCGGCCTCGTCGACACGATAGAAGCCGGTAAACGCCCACGCTACCAGCAGCAAGACAATCAGAATGATGCCGCCTCCGGCGTTGTTCTGCGACTTACCGCCGCCGAACAAGCCGCCGAATCGACGCTGCCAGTCCTGCACGATCTTGTCGAGATCGTTGGGCTGGCCGCCGTCGCGATTCCACGGATCCTTTCCGTTTCCAGGTTCGTTCCAGGCCATTTTTCTACTCAGTCAGAATTTGCCGCCACTGCCGCCTCGTCGACCGACAGTGGTTCCAATAAATGTTCTTCGAGATTTTCTCGCTTAAGGAGGCGACGTAAGTCCCTTTCCGCCGATTTCAACTCCAGAATCCAGCGTCCATCGTCCGACAGGGTCTCGTTGACGATAGCGCCGAGCTCGTACAGCTTGGCTCGAATCCTTCCCTGGTCCGGAGCCAGCCGAATGATACCAGTGATTGTCGCCGGTTTTAGCCGCTCGGCGATGGTTTCCAGTAATAAATCGACGCCTTCACCCGTCTGCGCCGACAACCAGACCGCTCTGCCCTCGCCGCTCTGGCGATTGTTGACGCGCGGCGTGCGTTCCAGCATGTCGATCTTGTTATAGACACGGATCTGCGGCACGCGTTCCGCGTCAAGCTGCTTCAGCACGGAATTGACCTGCCTGACACGTTGCCAGCGGTTGGGATCGCTGGCGTCAATGACATGCAGTATCAGGTCGGCCTCGCGCGCCTCCTGCAAAGTCGATCGGAAGGCCGCGACGAGTTCGTGTGGCAGATCACGAATAAAGCCCACCGTGTCCGCCAGCACGATGGCCTGTCCGCTGGGCAACTCGACGCGCCGCACGGTCGGGTCCAGCGTGGCGAAGAGCTGGTCCTGCACGTAGACCCCGGCGTCGGTCAGCTTGTTGAACAACGTCGACTTGCCGGCGTTCGTATAGCCGACCAGCGCCACCGTCGGAATCTCGGCGCGAACGCGGTTCTGGCGGTTCATCGTCCGTCGGCTGTCGACATGCTCGAGCCGGGACTTCAGCTGCTTGATGCGCGCACCCAGCAACCGACGGTCCGTCTCCAGCTGCGTCTCGCCGGGACCGCGCAGACCGATGCCGCCCTTCTGGCGCTCCAGGTGGGTCCAGCCTCGCACGAGGCGCGTCGACAGGTGCCTGAGCTGCGCGAGCTCGACCTGCAGCTTGCCCTCAAAGCTCCGGGCGCGCTGCGCGAAGATGTCCAGTATCAGTCCCGCTCGATCGAGCACCCGGCACTTCAGTTCCTTCTCCAGGTTTCTTTCCTGGCTGGGATTCAGTGGGGTCGAGGAGATGACGAGCTCGGCGTGCTCGGCGCGGATCAGCGCCTTCAGCTCATCGAGCTTGCCTTTGCCGATAAAGTAACGCGGATCCGGCCGCTTGCGGGCGCTGACAATTTCGCCCACGAGCACGGCCCCGGCAGAGCGCGCCAGTTCGGCGAACTCTTGCTGTTCCAAGTCATCGGGTGCGCCGTCCGGACCAGCGTGAACGAGGACTGCCCGTTCGCCGCTTTGCGGTCGCTCAAACAATAACGACCTCCTTGAACGGCTCGTTCAGGCTAGTCGTCACTGGCCCCGTCGTCGTCGGGTAGCGGCAGTCGCACATTTCGGGACGGAACCACCGTCGAGATCGCATGCTTGTACACCATCTGGTTAACGCTGTTCTTCAAGAGCACGACAAACTGGTCGAATGAGTCCACCTGTCCCTGCAGCTTGATGCCGTTGACCAGGTAGATGGACACAGGCACCTTTTCCTTACGCAAGATGTTGAGAAAGGGGTCCTGCAAACTTTGCCCTTTAGCCATTGTGGGGTCTCCTTGTTCTTCTTTTTTTAATTTGAACCCGCTATCCGGTGGCGCCGGATGCCCGTACGCGAAGTTCAGCCTAAGCGAAAAAATAGTATCACAGGCCTTTGCTCAGACCAGCGATAATCACGGCAGTTTTTCCACCAACACCGCCTCAATGGCATCGATTGTGCCGGAATCAAGGGCATCGAAGACGCGAAGATCCTTTTCCGAGCGCATCCAGGTAATCTGCCGCTTGGCCAGCTGCCGCGTGGCGTAGAGCGTCTTCTCGATGGCCCGATCCAGACTGATCTCGCCTTCCAGGTATTCCCAGAACTGTCGGTAGCCGACAGATCGCATCGACGAGTGCTCGCGAGTCAGCGACTCACGCCTCATGAGCGCTTTAACTTCCTCTTCCAACCCATTGTTTACTATCATATTAAGGCGCTGCTCGATGCGCTCATGCAACAGTTTGCGCGGTTCGACTACCAGGCCCAGCTTCAGATAGTCGATATCGGCCTCGGTGTCGTCGCGCCGGGCCTGCCAGTCGCTGAGCGACCGGCCGCTGACCAGGAAAACCTCCAGTGCGCGCTGGATTCTCTGGCTGTCATTCGGGTTGATACGGGCGGCGGATTCGGGGTCGCAGTCGGCCAGGCGTTCGTGCAGCACCGGCCAGCCGAGCCTGTCCGCCTCTTCGTCCAGCTCGGCCCGGATCGTCTCGTCCGCCTCAGGCAATTCCGCGAGTCCCGCGGTCAATGCGCGGAAATACATCATCGTGCCGCCCACCAGCAGCGGCAGCTTGTCATCGTGCCGGATCTCGTCGATCGCCTGCCGGGCGTGCCGGACGAAGTCCCCGGCGGAGAACGAGTCCTCGGGATCGCGAATGTCGATCAGCCGATGCGGCGCCTTCGTAAGCGTCTCACGATCAGGCTTCGCCGTGCCGATATCCATACCACGATAGACCAGCGCCGAGTCGACACTGATCAGCTCCACAGGGAGTCGTTGGGCCAGCGCGACGGCGACGTCGGTCTTGCCTGACGCCGTCGGTCCCATCAGGCAAACGGCCAGGGGTTTCACTTATCGCCCTCTTAAGAACAGGCGATCGAGTTCGGGCATCGACAGCGCCGTCCAAGTCGGACGACCGTGATTGCACTGGTCGGCACGTTCGGTCTGCTCCATTTCACGCAGCAGCGCATTCATTTCGCTGATGTTGAGTATCCGATTGGCACGCACCGATGTATGACAAGCCATCGTCGACAGGGTGTCGTGTACCGCGTTCTCGACCTGGCTGCTCTGCCCGGCCTCGCGCAGGTCCGACAGCACGTCGCGCAGCAGCTTCTCCGCATCGCTGTCTTTGAGCAGTGCGGGAACCTCGCGAATCATCAACTGCGTCGGGCCCGCCCGGTCGACGCTCAAACCGACGGACTCCAGTGTGTCGCTCATCTGTTCCACGAGGTCGGCCTCGCTCTCCGATACGCGCACCGGCGCCGGCACCAGCAACGGCTGGCGAACCATCGTGCCTTCGTCGAAGTTCTTCTTGAGCTTCTCGTAGACGATGCGTTCGTGCGCCGCATGCATATCGACGATGATCAGGCCGTCGGCGTTCTCGGCCAGGATGTAGACGCCCTTAAGTTGTGCCAGCGCGTATCCCATCGGCGGTATCTCCGCATCGTCAGCCGGTTGGATGGGGGCGCTCACGGCCGCCGCCTGCTGGTAGACGGCGAGCGTGTCCCGGATGCTCGAACTGTCGTCACGCGACGGCAGTGGCATGCGGGATTGCAGGTAGGCGGACGGCTGCGGGTCGGAATAACTGACAGCGTGCAAGGTGGGTGACTGCGCATGCCCGCCCGGCCGCGTGTCCTTCAGCACGGTCTCGAGACTTTGCGACACGAAACCGTGCACGCGCCGGCTGTCCCGGAAGCGGACCTCGAGTTTGGCCGGGTGCGCATTGGCGTCCACGGTTGCCGGGTCGATGCTGAGACTCAACACGTAAGCCGGGTATCGTCCGTGGAACAGCACGTCCCGATACGCGTGACGGGCCGCGTGCGCCAGCGTCTTGTCGGTCACGCTGCGCCCGTTGACGAACCAGTACTGCAGGTCCGGCTGGCTGCGATTGAACGTCGGCAGCCCGACCCAGCCCGACAGCGCCATGTCGTCTACCTGGCGCTCGATGAGCACGCTCTGGTCGGCGAAGCTGTCTCCGCAAATCCTCGCTATGCGCGCAAGCCTGGCCTCCTCCGACGTCGCGGGATCCAGCTTCAGCACGACGCGGCGGTTGTGCGTCAGCGTGAAGCCGACATCGGGCCGGGCCAGCGCGAGCCGCCGCAGCCACTTCTCGATGTGGCCAAACTCGGTGCGCTCCGTGCGCAGGAACCGACGTCGCGCAGGCGTGTTGTAGAAGAGCTCGTGCACCTCGACGTTCGTTCCGACCGGGTGCGCGGCCGGGGCCGGCGCGGACAGCGCACCGCCGTCCGCCTCCACACGCCACCCGGAATCGGAGTCCGCCGTTCGCGACGTCATCGACATGCGCGAGACCGATGCCACGCTGGGCAGCGCTTCGCCCCGGAATCCGAGCGACACAACCGACTCGAGGTCTTCGAGACTCGTAATCTTGCTCGTCGCGTGGCGCGACAGCGCCAGTGGCAACTCATCTTTGGCGATGCCGGAGCCGTCGTCACGAACGCGAATCAGCTTCTCGCCACCGTTGATAACGTCTACGCTTATTCTCTTCGCCCCCGCATCCAGGCTGTTCTCGACCAGCTCCTTCAGCACGGACGCCGGCCGCTCGACGACTTCGCCGGCGGCGATCTGGTTGATCAGGTGGTCGGGGAGTTGCTGGATGGGCATGCACGAATGCCTGGGCGGCGGGAAAAGCCCAGCATTTTTTCAGATTGCCGATCGAAAGTCAGGTTTGTCTGGGCGGCGCCCTCCCTGACGAGGAAAGGCTGGCAAGCGGGATGGGCTTTAAGTGCCTGCGACCACCGGGATTTTCAGCGTCTGGCCGACGCGGATGCGGTCTCCGTTCAATCGATTCGCGCTGCGTATCGATGCCTGGCTGACGTTGTAGCGTTCCGCGATCTCGGACAGCGTATCCCCGCGCGCGATCCGGTGTTTGACCTGGCGAACCGGGTCCTGCCGAAGCTTCATCGCGATGTGCGTGTCGGGCGGCGGATTACGGTAGAAGTAATTCCTGACACCGTTGAGTATGGCGTTCGACAGCCGCTCCTGGTGCGCGCTGCTGCGCAGCTTTCGTTCCTCATCGGGATTCGAAATAAACGCGGTCTCCACGAGTATGGACGGCATGTCCGGTGACTTCAGGACGAGGAATCCTGCCTGCTGGACCTTGCTGCGATGGGTCCGGGTGACGGTCCCCAGCTCATCGATGACGGCCTGGCCGACATCGAGGCTCGCACTCAGCGCCGCATTCTGCGACAGGCTGAACAGGACCTGCGCCAGCCCCGCCTCTTTATCTTCCAGCTTCACGTCGCCGATTCTCGCGTTCTCGCGCTTGGCCAGCTGCGCGGCGGCTTCGTCACTCGCACCCTTCAAAGACAGTGCGTAGACCGATGCGCCACGGGCACGTGGGTCATTGACGGCGTCGGCATGCACGGAGATGAACAGATCGGCACGATTGCGTCGAGCAATGCCCATGCGGTCGCGGTGCTTGACGAAGACGTCGCGATCGCGGATCAGTACCGCGCGCATGCCGGGCTCCCTGTTGATCTTGTCAGCCAGGCGTTTGCTGATCGCGAGCACGATGTCTTTTTCGCGCGTCTTGCCTCGACCCAGTGCGCCCGGGTCGCGCCCGCCATGCCCCGGGTCGATCGCGACAACGATGTCACGGCCGCTGCGATAGCGTTCGGATGCCCGCTTGACCGCCGTCGGCGCTCCTTCGCGATGCAGGTCGATGACGAGGCGGTTGCCGTATTGGCTGTTCGGTTTAACGGTAAAGCTGCGTGAACGAACCGCCGTATTGAGATCCAGGACGACACGGAGTTTCCCGTCCTGCTGCCTGGCGCTGCGAATCGAGCGTACCGACCCGACCCCGTCGGGCATCGTCTGCAGTTTCTTCGACAGCTGGCCGGACTTCAGGTCGACGACGAGCCGATCCGGTGCGCGTAGCGTGAAGATGTTGTGCTGGGCCGGGCTGCTCAGATCGAGGACAACGCGGGTCTTGTCATTCTCCGCCCAGATTCGGACGTTTTCGACCGTGGTGCCGGCATTCGCCGTCATCGCAGACAGCAGCAGGCTGATCAGTAGAAGTAGCTTTCCTCGACGCATATCCCCAAGCACGGCGTGTCGATCCGTATTATGTCGCGCCAGTATACGAGAAAAACCGGTAATTCCAAGAGTTTTGGTATCAAAATTAGACACATAACGGAATTACTTAAACCGGATAACTAAGTATTGGGGTTTGCCGACAGGCCAGCCACAATATCCGCCGCTCGCGCACTCACGGCGGCGATTTCAGCCCTGCGGCCTTCCCCGTCGTAGCGCAGCGTCAGCGCAAGGTCGGCCGAGTCGGACAGGCCGGGGGCTCTCTCGGCCCATTCAATCAGCCTTAATCCATCGTCGAGATCGCTCCAGCCGAGGTAGTGAAGCTCCTCTTCTGCGGCAATGCGATACAGGTCGACGTGGTAGACCTGGCCGCGCTTGAGTGAGTAAGGCTCGACGAGCGTGTACGTCGGGCTCGGCACAGCGCCTTCGTGGCCCAGCGCCCGGATGAACGCCCTGGCAAACGTCGATTTCCCCGCGCCGAGCTCGCCATTGAGCAGCACGGTCCACCCGCCGACGTCGCCAGGCAGGCTCGCGGCCACGTCCTCGGCCAGCGCTTCCGTGGCGGTCGCGTCACACAGATAAAGCTTCACGGATTGACAACAAACCGCAGGCTGTCGAGCAGATCTGACGCCATCAGGCCCCGCTCGCCATCGAGGCTGGCGAGGTCGCCGGCCGCGGCGTGCGACTGTACGCCCGCCGCTGCTGCCAGTGACGGATGGAGCCCCTGTCCCATCAGCGACGCAATGATGCCGGTCAGCGTGTCACCCATGCCCGGCGCGGCCATGCCGGGATTCCCGGCCGTGCAAAGCCACGGGGTGTCGTTCCCGTCGTCCACCAGCGTTCCCGCGCCTTTCAGCACAGCGACACCGCCGTAGCGAGACTGCAGCTGCTGCACGGCCGCGACGCGATCGCGTTGCACGTCGCTCGTCGATACGCCCAGCAGTCGTGCCGCCTCGCCCGGGTGCGGCGTGATGATCCGGTGCTCAGACATTCCCTGGTGCATTGCTAGCAGGTTCAGGGCGTCGGCGTCCCAGACTGACGGCAGGCGGCTGTCGGCGACGACCTCGAAAACGGCTGTCGACCAGTCGCTCTGCCCGAGCCCCGGACCGAACGCGACGACGTCAACCTGCTTCAGCAAAGCTCGAAGGTCATCGGGCTCCGAGACCGCGTGGCACATCAGCTCGGGCCGGCCGGTGACGATGGCTGCGGCGTGCGACGGATGCGTCGCGACGCTGACGAGGCCGCTGCCGCTGCGCAGCGCGGCCTCGCCGCAAAGGCGCACGGCGCCCGGCATGCCGGGACCGCCGCCGACAACGAGCACATGGCCGAAGACGCCCTTGTGCGTCGTCCTGCCGCGCGGCGGCAGAACGTCATCCAGCACGTCATGCGGGATGGTCCGCATCACCGGATCGACGCCCTTGTAACAGGCCTCCGGGACGCCGAGCGTATCGAGGTCGAGCTCACCGCAGACGTCGGGTCCGTCTTCGATGAACATGCCGGCTTTCCATCCGACGAAACTACGCGTCATATCGGCGCTGACCGCGACGCCCATGATGTGCCCCGTGTCGCCGTTGAGCCCGCTCGGAATGTCCACGGACGCCACGGGCAGGCCGGAATGGTTGATCGCCTGTATCGCGTCCGCGAAATCGCCGGCGACGTCTCGATCCAGTCCGCTGCCGAGGATCGCATCGATCACGAGGTCGCAATCGCTGGGCAACTCGCCGCTCCAGTTGTCAACGGCACCACCGGCATCGACGAAGTCGTCGAAGGCCTTTTTGGCGTCGCCCGTCAGCTTGCCCGGGTCCGACAGAGCGATAACGGAGTGCAAACGATCGCTCTTGAGCGCCAGCGCCGCGACCACATAGCCGTCGCCGGCGTTGTTCCCCGCCCCGCAGACGACGACCCAGTGCCGCGCGTCCGGCACCCGCTCGAAGACGGACTCGAACAATCCGCCGCCCGCGCGACGCATCAGGTCGTAGCCCGGGATCCCGTGCGTGTCGATCGCACAACGATCCAGGCCACGAACGGCGTCCACGGAATACAACTGATTGGCTACGTAAGACATCGCGTTGATTATACTGTGACTCGGCGAGGAACAGACTCAGGGATAACTGCTATTGGATCCGATCAAGCTCAAGCGGGACATCGAAGCCTGGGCAGGCGAGCTTGGTTTCCAGGGCGTAGGCGTCAGCGACACGGACCTGGCGAGGGCCGGCGAGCGGTTGAACGCGTGGCTCGACCGCGGCTATCACGGCGAGATGGCCTACATGCAAAAGCACGGCAGCAAGCGCTACGTGCCGGCGGAACTCGTTCCCGACACGATCCGCATTATCTCGGTTCGTATGGACTACCTCGCCGCCCCTCAGCAGGAAGCCATCGACAAGCTCGATCATCCGGAGCTCGCCTACGTGTCCCGCTACGCGCTGGGTCGTGACTATCACAAGGTGCTCAGGTCACGCCTGCAGAAGCTGGCGCAAAAGATCGAGGCGTCGACGGGGCCTTTCGGCTACCGCGTCTTCGTTGACAGCGCGCCGGTGCTCGAAAAGCCGATCGCCGAGAAAGCCGGACTAGGATGGATAGGCAAACACACGAACCTGATTAACCGTATCGACGGCAGCTGGTTCTTCTTGGGCGAGCTGTACACCGACCTTCCACTGCCTGTCGACGAACCTGCGAGCGAACATTGCGGGAGTTGCCGGGCCTGCATCGACGTGTGCCCGACGGACGCTATTGTCGCGCCCTACAAGCTGGATGCCAAGCGCTGCATCTCCTATCTGACGATCGAACACGGCTCCGCCATCCCCGAGGAATTTCGCAAGCCGATGGGCAATCGGATCTACGGCTGCGACGACTGCCAGCTTTTCTGTCCGTGGAACAAGTTCGCAAAGCCCACGGGCGAGGCTGACTTCGCGCCGCGACACGGGCTCGACAACGCGGACCTGGCCGATCTTGCAACGTGGGGCGAGGAGACGTTTCTTACGCGAACGGAAGGCAGCGCGATTCGGCGTATCGGCCATGAACGCTTCCAGCGCAACATCGCCGTCGCACTCGGAAACGCCGAGCGGTCTCCGGACGTCATGCGCGCGATCGATCAACTCGCTTCGAGCCCATCGTCGCTGGTCCGGGAACATGCAAACTGGGCGAAGCAACAGCATGACGACGAACGTCGTTTGCCTGACTGATCACCGTCAATAACCGGTACTCGATGTTGCCTGGCCGGGAGCGAAGGACCTGCGCTCCCGCTGAAGAATACTCCCCAACTTTACTGAATAAAAACATTGACTTACGTCGGTATTTTACGGCTAATCGGAAGCCTGCCCCCGTGTTAAGGGGGGCAACAGTCAGTCAAAGAGTAGTTCCTGAACCGGAATTCTGTGTCCCAGTCGTTATTATTTGTCACACAAATTCGCCAAACTCCCAGCAATTTCAAGGCCGAGGCCGTTGGGGAGGTTCTCGGCGTGACCCCACGAGGTGTCAGTGGTTCAGGTTATATCCATCAATTCGGACTACAAGCGCTCGCTGCTGGAGGGACTCGAGCTCTTTACCGGGGTCGAACCCGATGATGTCGCCGACCTGTTGCAGGCCTGTGACCGGCGAGACCTCGCCGCCGGAGAGCTGCTGCTGTCGCCGGGCACACCGAATGAGCATGTGTATATCGTCCTGGCCGGCGCACTCAACGTGCACGTCGGATCTCCGTCGGCGGTGCCACTGACGACCATGGAAGCCGGCGCCTGTGTCGGCGAAATGTCGATCATCGAGAGCCGTGATCCATCCGCCTTCGTCATCGCCAGCGAGTCGACCCACCTGTTGGTCATTCATCAAACCCTGCTCTGGGAGATGGTTCACGCGTCGCATGAGTTCGCCAAGAACCTGCTGGTCGTCATGTCCGAACGCATCCGCAGCCACAACCGCGTCATCGCGGACAGCTACGGCGAGCTGCGCAAGGTCGAGCAGCAGGCAACGCAGGACGCCCTGACCGGGCTCGGCAATCGACACTCGATGCAGGCGGTCTTCCCGACCGAGATCAGTCGCTGCCTGCAGGAGGGCGAGACGGTCTCACTGATCATGATCGACGTCGACGACTTCAAGAACTTTAACGACAAGTTCGGCCACATCGCCGGCGACCGGGCCTTGAAGGCCGTGGCCGCTGTCCTGGAGCAGAAATTCCGACCCTCGGACATCATCGTGCGCTATGGCGGCGACGAGTTCGCCGTGCTGCTGCCGCGAGTTGGACTGGCGGACGCAACAGAGGTTGCGGAGCGCGTACGTTTGACGGTCAGCGGCACGACGGCCGACGGCAGCGATTCCCTGATCCAGGTCCCCGTTCGAATCTCGATGGGCATCGCCGAGATCTATGAGAACGGCGGCCTGGACTCGCTGATTCAGGACGCCGACGCGGCCCTGTATCGCGCCAAGCGCGCAGGACGCAATACGATTTCGAGCTGAAGCCGGCGCACTGCGTCGCAGCGATCCTGGCTATATCGTAACGACGACGTTATCGAGCAGCCGCGTCTCGCCCATCATCGCGGCCGCGAGTACGACGATCTCGTCACAATCCCTGTCGGGCGTCTGCATGTTTTCTGCGCGCCGAACGGCCACGTAGTCGACATCGAAACCGGCCTCTCCCAGGCGCGATCGCCCCTCCTCCTCCAGCGCGGCATAGTCCTGCTGACCGTCCTGAACCTCACTCGCAATGTCCGACAGGATGGCGTAGAGCTCGGGCGCGGCCGCCCTTTCTTCGTCGCTCAAGAATTGGTTTCGCGAACTCATAGCCAATCCATCGTCTTCCCGGATCGTCGGAGCCGTGATGATGCGGGTCGGGAAGTTCAGGTCCTCCGCCATACGTCGGATGATCAGCTGTTCCTGGAAGTCTTTCTGGCCAAACACAGCGACGTCTGGCTGCACGAGGGCGAACAGTCGCGCGACAACGCCGGTCACCCCGTCGAAGTAACCCGGGTGACGCGCGCCGCAGAAGTCGTCTTTAAGGCTGGGGACGATGACCCTCGCCGCATCGTCGAGACCGTACGGATAGATACCGTCGAGCTGCGGCGCAAACACGGCGTCCACGTTCATTTTCCTGAGCCGGAGGCAGTCCTTTTCCAGGCTGCGGGGATACGATTCGAAATGCTCGACGCGATCGAACTGCGTCGGATTCACAAAGATGGACACGATCACTCTCTCGGCATGCTCGCGCGCCAACTCGACGAGACTCAGGTGACCGGCATGCAGGTTGCCCATGGTCGGGACCAGGGCAACGTGATCGCTGTGGTGTAACCAGTCTTCGATCAGTTCATGCAGCTCGTCTTTTTCTTCAATAACGTCCATTCAGGGTCCTTGGTGGCGCAGGCCTCTAAGTGTCTGGGTTTAGCCGAACCGGGATTGTGATCGTCTTCGCGAAAAGTGGTTCGAGTATCGGGATCAGGCGAATGCAGCGGAGACAGGGTTGAAGAAGTGCCGTCCGCCGGTTGTCTTTTCTATCTGCTCAAACAGTCGCTCAAAGTCCGCGCTATTGTTAACGGGATCGATCTGTGTCGCATTGACGATCAGCAGCGGACCATCGTCATACGCGTGGAAGTAACGCGCGTAAGCATCAGCGAGTCGCTCGAGATAACGTCGATTGAGCCCCCGCTCAAAGTCGCGGCCGCGACCGGCAATGCGCTCGAGCAGGGTATCGACGGACGCCTGCAGGTAGATGACAAGGTCGGGCACCGGTGGTTCGACGGCCAGCTTTGCTGCAATCTGTTCGTAGAGCATCAGCTCATCGTTATCGAGGTTGAGTTCGGCGAACAGCCGGTCTTTAGCGTAGAGGTAGTCGGCAACGCGAACGCTTGCGAACAGGTCAGGTTGTCGCAAGGCTTCGATCTGCCGCGCCCGCGAGAACAGGAAGAACATCTGCGCCGGCAAGGCAGCACTTTTGCCTTCGATGTAGAAGCGCTCGAGAAATGGATTTTCCTTGTCTTCCTCCAGCACGAGGTCGGCGGACAGAGTTTCGGCGAGACGCCTGGCCAGCGCCGTCTTGCCGACGCCGATGGGGCCCTCGACCACGATGTACCTCGACGTCTTGCTTCTGCTGATCGGCTGAACAGACACCATGAAACCCTTAAGCGATTCGCTCTATCTGCGGTTCGCAGTAGTTGATCGCAATTGAAGACAGTGGCCCCAGGCCGGGAACGTCCAGGTCCGGCGCGATTTCACTGAGTGGCAACAATACAAAATTCCGCTCGGCAATGCCCGGGTGAGGTACATCGAGACCCGGCTCCGAGATCTGACAGCTGCCGTAGACAAGCAGGTCGAGATCGATGACCCGTGGTCCCCACCGCTCGCCATCACGTTCGCGGCCGTGGGCGCGCTCGACGCCCTGCAACGCCTCGAGCAACGCGCGCGGCGACAGCGTCGTCTTAAGGTGCGCGGCCGCGTTGATGAAGTCGGGTTGTTCGACGCCGCCGAAAGGCGTCGAGCGATACAGTGACGAGCGTGCGAGCAGTCGCGCGCCCGGCAACTCGGACAGCCTGTCGATCGCCGACTCGACCTGTCGTGACGGGTAGGCGAGATTGCTGCCAATGCCGACAAAGGCATTGACGCTATCGCCATCCATCAAGATGACCCGGCCGCGCGTTTCCCACGCCGCCTGCGCCTGCGCCTGCGGCCGTGCTGCGGCGGCTTCTTCAGCACCTGCAACTTGGTGGCGCGTTCGGAGGAAGACAGGTTCTGAATGTCGGTCCAGAAATCCGCAAGCTCGGGATCGAACTGCCCCACTTCGGACCTCAGCACCATGAAGTCATACGCCGCACGGAAGCGCCGATGGTCGAGCAGCTTCAACGCCCGCTTGCCTCGCGTAATCTCGAACCGCGGTTGCAGGGCGAGCATTTCCCGCATCGGGATGGTGAAGCGTTTCGGGATGGAAATGCGCTTCTGCTGCGCGCCAACCAGTTCATAGGCCGCAAGGCTTAAAGCCTGCGCCTCCGACATGTGCTCCTTTTCCCGATGCTCCGCGGCCAGGCGCAGGCTCGGCTGCCAGAAGAAGACACCCAGCAGGAACATCGGAGTTATCGACTTGCCGCTGGCAACCCGCCTGTCGGTATTCTTCAGCGCCGCGAGAATGAACTGCTCGTAATCCGGATTCTGTTCGAGCTCCTGCGCCGTTGCCGGAAACATCTCTGCAAACAGGCCGAACTCCGAAAGCAGCCGATAGGTCTTTTCAGCGTAGCCCGACTGGAACAGCTTCATAAACTCGTCGAACAACCTTGCGGCCGGCACATTGGTCAACAGTCCCACGTGCTCGTGCATCGCCTGCTGCACGTCGTCGGCGATGGTGAAATCGAGCTTCGCCGCGAACCGAACCGCACGTAACATGCGCACAGGATCCTCGCGCATCCTTTGCCCCGCCTCACCGATCAGCGCGATCTTGCGTTCATCGATATCCTGGCAGCCACCGACGTAGTCCCAAATGCTGAAGTCGGCAATGTTGTAGTACAGCGCGTTGCAGGTGAAGTCACGACGCCAGACATCTTCCTCGATGGTTCCGTAGACGTTATCGCGAATGATACGTCCATGGTCATCATGCTCGACATCGTCGTGCTTCGAAATCGCGGCGGCACGGAACGTCGCGACTTCGATGATCTCGCGACCGAAACGAACGTGCGCCAGGCGGAACCGACGGCCGATCAGGCGCGCGTTGCTGAACAGCGACCGAACTTCATCGGGCGTCGCGTCGGTTGCCACGTCAAAATCTTTCGGGTGCAGGCCCACGAGCGCGTCTCGAACGCAACCACCGACAAGAAAGGCCTTGTAACCGGCCTTGTGCAACCGGTAGAGGACCTTCAGAGCACTGTCGGAGATGTCTTTGCGAGATACGTTGTGGGCGGCGCGCGAGATTATCTGCGGCGCGGAATTGTCGGCCGGAGCGTCGTTTGTCAAAGGAATGATCGATTGTGCATACGGGCCCAATGATAACAGCGCCAAACCAATGCGACAGACTCAATTGCGAAAGTACGCCGGGACCCGGCAAACACTTGAGAATACCGAAAATGCCCGTATACTCTCGCTCCCCGCTCAGAACGAGCGGCACTACGCTCCCTTCGTCTAGTGGTTCAGGACGCCGCCCTCTCACGGCGGTAACACCGGTTCGAATCCGGTAGGGAGTGCCAGATTCGATCAAGGGCTCGCTTTTAAGCGGGCCCTTGTGCTTTGGGATCTCCTCACGAGCCCGGATTCGAAACGGTCAGGGTTCGACAAAACGCGAAAGCGTTTTGGGCGCCGAAGGCGGGCCAACGGCCCGAGAACCGGCCAAAGCCGGTTCGAGCCAATCCCCGGTAGCGCACATGCGTCCACCCCCGACGACCGATAGTACTCCCCACCGTTCGACAAAACGCGAAAGCGTTTTGGGCGCCGAAGGCGGGCCAACGGCCCGAGAACCGGCCAAAGGCGATTCGAGCCAATCCCCGGTAGCGCGCATCCGGCCACCTCCGACGACCGAAAGTAGCCCCCAGTTCGACAAAGCCGACAAGGCCTAACCCCCCCAAAAACCTACCCCAACAGCCACTGACCCACCATTAAGAAGCCATCGACCTCAGTCGCGAACCCAGCCTCTCTCGAAAAACCACCAAAAAGAGCCCGATAACGAACAAATACGGTATAAAAGAGAGCAATAGAGTCACTTATGGTCTATACAAAACACAAACACGCGAGATAGATAGATTCCGATACTATATTGTCCGTGTGTAAAATGTATATTAGTTCCGCAAGCGGTTCTATTAGGTGATCCTTTACACCAACAAGCAAAAGGTCGGGCGGTGATTTTCAATTTCCGCAAGTGGTTCTCCAGCAAAGCTGCCGCGGACGGCGAGCAGCAGCTGCCCGACGCTATCCACATCAAGATCGTCGACGGCGTAGTGATCGCTACCTACCTGGAGCCCGCGAGCGCCGAAGAAACGCGGCAGGTCATTCGCTACCTGGCCAGTACGGGCAATTATCGTCGACGGGTCTGGGACCTGAGCCAGATCGATTTCCCGTTCACGATGGATGAGCTTCGCGAGCTGGCCTACTACGGCAGAGAGGTGATGGGCGAAGCGAGTCGTATCGCGTTCGTCGTCAAGGACACCGTCGGCTATGGATCACTGCGTGCGTTCTCGACCTACCGCGAAGGCGGCAATAACGCAAAGACTTCTGTATTCAGAAGCCTCGACGAAGCGATGCAGTGGGTGCAGGAATCAGACTGACTCCGCGTTTTTGTCCGACAAATCCCGCCGCTCCCGATTAAACTGCCGCGATGCGACGACTGATGAAGTTTCTGCACACGACGGGCTCGTTCGGGCTGGTCGGAGGCATGGTGTCGTTCATGGTCCTGCTCAACGCCGCGCCGGACATCGGCACGCCGGAGTACGCGAGCCTGCGCGCCGGTCTCGACCTGCTGTCGAGCTGGCTGATACTGCCTTCGATGGCGTTGGTGCTGTTGAGCGGAATCCTCGCGATGGCGATTCACTTTCCGTTTCAGAACGCTGGCTGGGTCTGGCTGAAGGCGGTCACCGGTATCCTGTTCTTCGAAGCAACGCTGGCGTCGTTTGACGCCCCGGCCGCGCGCGCCGCTGTAGCGACGCAAATGGCTCTCGCCGGCGAGATCTCACAGACGGAGCTCGTCGCCCGAATCAATGACCGATGGGGCGCCTGGTGGGTGCTGCTGGCGCTGGCGGGCATGAATGTTTACCTGGCGATCTGGCGACCGCGCTTTGTGAAGCCAAGCCGCGAGAAATCGGAAGACCAGCAGCGCCGCGTTTCTTGACTGGCTATGGCTCCGACCTATACTCAGGCTCAAGTAGCGAAATCACAATGCTTTATGCAGTGATCGATAGCGCCGTAAGCCGCACTCATCTCTCCCTTCATACGTTCTGATCGCTTCCAGGTCGCAGGCCCTGCTGGGGGGTCTCGCGCTAATCAACTGCCTTCTCCGGCAAACCATCAAAAGGACACCAACATGAGCCAGGCCAAGTCAGGCGACACCGTCAAGATTCACTACACCGGCACCCTCGACGACGGTAGCCAGTTCGATTCATCCGCTGGGCGAGATCCGCTCGAGTTTGTGCTTGGCAGCGGCCAGGTGATCCCGGGGTTCGATAACGCGGTCACGGGCATGACGGTCGGCGACAGCAAGAACGTCAAGATCGAACCGGAAGAGGCGTATGGACCACGGCATGAGCAGCTCATCCAGGAAGTCCCGAGGACAGCGCTGCCTGAGGACATGACCCCGGAAGTCGGTATGGGTCTACAGAGCCAGACGCCCGACGGCCAGGTCATGCAACTGACGGTAACGGCGGTCGGCGAGACCAGCATTACCGTTGATGCGAATCACCCGCTGGCCGGCCAGACACTCAGCTTCGCGATCGAGCTCGTCGCGATCCAGTGATCAGCGCGCGCCCTGGCCAGCCGGTTCAGGGCGCATCTCTACTTCGAACAGCGCCTCTAGCAGTCGATTCCACTCGGCGTTCTTGCGGTCCACCCAGACACCCAGCTCGGCGATGCGCGCCTCGAGCGCTTCGACTCTCGGTCCTACCTCGTTACTGAACGCGACCGCCAGGCGATCCTGTTCCTGCACCGTCGTCCTGTCCCACTTGTAGACGTCGTACAGATGCTTCAGGTGCTCGAAGCTGGCGCGATCGTTCCCATCACCCCGATTCTGCGCGCGTCGCGCATTCTCCGCCTGGTAGACGAGGTTCTGGCGCCGGTACTCTCGCCACAGGTCATGCACCTTGCTGATCTCGGCGTACAGATCGACGAAGGCTTCGTCAATGACATCGCTGATGACGAACTCAGTCTCCCTGACCATACGGACACGCTCGACCATCGGGTCATCACGCGCGGGCAGGCGAAGAATCGAAATCGTGCCGTCGTCTTCGCGCTCGAGGAAATCGTCAAATGCACGCGGAGCAACAGACTGTGCGTAGCGCAGCACCGACACCTCCGAGAGCTTGTCGACGTCGGCCGCCTCGAGGCGACTCGCGTCTGACGCGAGATCGTCGGCGATCCGGTCGAACAGCGCCTGGAAATCGGCGCCCACCTGGGTGTCCTTGTCGATCGTCGCCTCGTAGACGTGATCTCGCCAGACACCGCCCAGTGCATCGGTAGCGGCAACCTTAAGCCGCAGCGTGAAACCGTCTGACTGCAGAATGCTCGCCACCACCGACAATTCGGCGTTCTCGTCCGGCTCCGGTACGACACGGACCGTCCTGAACGAACGTGTGTCGATCAGGCTCTGCCGGAGCTGAAATGGCCACAGCATGGCCTCCACCTCACGGATTCGCGGAAAGATCTCGAGATCGCGATAGACGGACGGGTCGGCAGGAATCGCCGGGTCGAATACGGCGATCGAGACACTGACTTGCGGTGACTGATGCTGTGACGCCAGAGCCGGCAAGGGAATCAAGACCGCCAGCACGACAGCCACAACTCGACGCATGGAACTCACAGTTCGAGCTCCCCGGTGCTGCAGACGCGCTTCATGCTGAGCGTTTCTATGCAGTTGTACTCGGGCGGCAGTCGTTCGAATTTGCGGTAGAAGCGCCGCAGCGAAAATGGCACCGGCGATGTTGGCGATGATACCGTCGTGACGACACGCAAGCGCTCTTCGTCTTCTGACAGTGTGAACTGGTGAACGACCTTCAGCCCCTCGGGCAACTGCAGGACGGACACAAGATCCCTGCCCTGCCAGCCACAGGTCTCACGGCCATAGGCGCTGCTGGTGCTCTTTGGCCCGGTATCGAAGAACTGGCACAGCATGGAAAAGTCGTCCTTGCGGCTGACGCTGATCTCGTGATCGGTCTGGGAGATCGTCAGTACGTCCGGACGTGTAATCAATTCCGCCAAACGCGCGAGTGCCACGAGTGCGGAGGCCTGTCTCGGCGACATCCCGCTGCGGTTTGGCGTACCCAGGCGCTGATCGGCGACCGACTTTGCAAGGAGGTTATACGCACGCTGCAGTGTTGTATTGACGTCGTCGTCTCGTGAGTAGTCTCGCTCCCATGAACCGGCGAGATTTGCCCGCATCAGCTCGCCGGGCGGCAGCTCCGGCGCCGGCGGGGGCGCCATCCGGGGTGCCGCGCAACCGACCAGGCCGACGCACAGGGCCAGGTTGATCAGCAGCGTTGTTCGCGTCTTTGATGCAGGCATACGTCGGTGTCGATCGAGTCTCTGCGGCTTTATCTGAGATGAGAGGTGTCGTCAGAACAACACCCGATCAGCGACTATTGGCGAATACCGCCATGATCGCAACCAAGAGTAGCGACCGGCGATTTGGTCACGAGTTCAGACTAATGCCCAAATACCTCCGCCGAGAGAACCCAGCACCAGGACCGCCGTGCTCAGGTAACCTGCAATAAACCCCGGCGCACGGCTGGATGGATCAGCTAGATATTCGGCCCGGTAGACGAAACGGCCGATGAAAAACACCAGTCCGAGCGCGGCGGCTATCGTCGGGGACAGCAGGTATGCGAACATCCACATTGAAACGACAACGATGGTCAATTGCTCCAATGTGTTCTGGTGCACTCTGTGCGCACGAAGGAATTCTTCGGGGCCGTCCACGCTCGGGGCCTTGACCCCGTGTTTGCCCCGCATCTTTCCAACCTGAAATGCGAAGAACATGACTTGCAGAAACAGTAAGGCCGTTACGATAGCGACGTATTCCAAGATCATCTCCCGTTCATCAATGGCGTCTGGAAACGATACGCCGTTACATGTCCACGTGCACGAGACTTAGCAGCCGACAGGCCAGGACGACAGACCGCCTATGAACAACACCCAACCAGCATCGGCGCTGGAGAACGTATTCGGCATCCGTAAGGAAGAATTCGCGGCTGTCGCGTGGTCGTTCGTCTACTTCTTCTGCGTCCTGTCGTCATACTACATGCTGCGATCGGTGCGCGAATCGATGGCCGCCGCAGTTGGGGCAAGCAACATCCCCTGGCTATTCTCGGGGACTTTCGTCGCAATGTTGTTGGTAGCCCCGATCTTCGGCTGGATCGCCTCAAGGTTTCCGCGCCGCCGATTCCTTCCATGGATCTACTACTTTTTCGCATGCAATATCCTGCTGTTCTGGTTTGGCTTCAGCAGTGTCGAGGACAAGTCTGTTGAATTCGTCAGGTTGGGCGTGGTGTTCTTCGTCTGGCTCAGCGTATTCAACCTGTTCGTCGTGTCGGTGTTCTGGAGCTTCATGGCAGACATCTACACGAAGTCCCAGAGCCGCAGGGTCTTCGGCATCATTTCCGCCGGTGGCAGCGCTGGAGCACTACTTGGCCCTCTTGCGAACAGCGAACTCTCCGTAATCATTGGCTTCCAGAATCTGATGCCAATCTCAGCTGCGATTCTCCTGCTCGGTGTCGTCTGCATCTCGCAGCTGAGAAAATGGGTCGAAGCAGAGCATGTTGAAGACATAGAGTCGACGGCGGCATCCGAAAAACCACTGGGCGGAAGCCTGTGGACCGGTGCGATCGAGATATTCAGGACACGTTTCCTGCTGATCATCTGCGGCGCGTCAATCATAGCGAGTCTGCTCGGCACGGCGCTTTACATGTTCATGATCGATCTCGTAGCTGAAACCGTCAGCACCACCGACGAGCGGACGCAAGTGTTTGCGAGGATCGACCTAGCGACGAACCTGCTCGCGTTCTTTCTGCAGATGTTCGTTGTCAAACAATCAGTTTCGCGTCTCGGTATCGGGCTAACGCTCGCGGTCCTGCCGTTTATTTCCATCATCGGTTTCGCGCTGCTGGCCCTGAACCCTGCCTTCATCGTGATCGCGATCCTGCAGGTTGTGCGACGTTCCGTGGGATTCGGACTATCGAAACCGTCGAATGACATGCTCTACTCCGTCGTACCGACGGAACAGAAATACAAGTCCAAGAACTTCATCGATACGGCGATATATCGTGGCGGCGACCTGATCGGCACATGGACAATCCGCGCCCTATGGTCGCTGGGTATCCCGATCATCTCCCTTGTTTTGTTGCCATTCGCCGCCATCTGGGTAGCGCTTGCGATCTGGTTGGGCCGGGAATACAAGCGACGCGACGTGGCGCTGTCGGAAGCGCCGGTCGGCGCGCCGTCCACGACTAATCGCCCCGTCATCAAGGAAGAGACTAATGGATGAGGTACTACAACCGAGGCCCAGCGGGCTGCTGCGACGGTTCGGCGCGATGATTTACGACTTGCTGCTGATCATTGCGCTGCTGTTCCTGTCGACGCTCCCGTTTATCGCTCTGCGCGGCGGCGAGTCCGTAGAGCCACAGAACTTCAACTACCAGATCACGATGGTGCTCGTCGTGTACCTGTTCTTCGTTGGATTCTGGACGAGCAAGGGCCGGACGCTCGGCATGCAGTCCTGGGGGCTGCAGCTTCAGACGCCGGACGGGCGGCTCCCGTCGGTGCGGGCTGCGAGCTTGCGCTTCATTGCATCGATCCTGTCGCTGGCCTGCGCGGGCTTAGGCTTCCTGTGGCAACTCGTCGATCGGGACAAGCTGACGTGGCACGACAGGATCAGCAACACCCGCCTGATGTACTACCCGAAAAAGAACAAGAATAAAGACAAGAAATAGGCGCGATCCCCGTCGCAGGCGCTGTCTGCAGAACGCCGGCTAGCGGATGTGCGACAGCGCAACGGCCGTAAACAGCGCCAGCACGGCGGTTGGCAACCACGCGATGATGGCAGGATTCAGGTTGAAGACCTGCCCGGAGTTCGCGAGCATTTCGCTGGCCAGGTAGTACGCGAGGCCGATCACGACGCCGATCAGCAGGCGACTACCGGCGCTACCGCTCCTCAAGGACCCGAAGACGAAGGCCAACGCCAGCATCGGCATGATCATCACGGCCGCCGTGCGCGACGCGCGGTACCACAGCTCCGACTCGTAGTTCCTGGCGTCGAGGTTGTTTCGCTTCAGGTAGTCGATGTAGCTCAAGAGTCCGCGGGCGGACAGGCTCGATGACTTTGCTATCGAGCTGCCGAGCATGTCCGAGTTCACTTCGAAGGTCTCGAAGGTGCGCGTCGCCTCGACGACCTGCACGCTATCGTCGCGGAACTGCGTTTCGCGAATGTTCTCGAGGACCCAGCTGTCGTTGTCATCGATGCCGGCGTTCTCGGCTTTCAGAATCGAATCCAGTCCGCCGTTTTCGTCGAAGCGGAACATGATCAGGTTGCCGAACTCGAATTCGGTGCTGACCCGCTCGAGATGCAGGAAGATCTCGCCATCGCGGACCCAGGTCTCGTTGCCCATTCGCTCATCGTTCTGGCCGGAGCGGGCCTCGGTACGCATGTTTCTCGCGTAGTAATCCAGGGGCGGCCCGATGAACTCGCCGATGAGTCCGGTCACGACAAGCATGACGCCCCCCGACAACGCGACCATCCTGGCGAGTCGCTTTACGGACAGCCCGGCGGAGCGCATGACGATGATCTCGCTGTTCGCAGCCAGCGCGCCGAGTCCCAGCAGGGATCCGATCAGCGCCGAGACGGGCAACATCTGGAAGGCGAGATTGGGCAGTCGCAGCGCGGCGTACATGATCGCCTGCAGCGTCTGGTAATCGTTCTGGACATCGTCGAGTTCGGCGATGACCTCGAACAGCGCCGCCAGCGCCAGCAGCACAGCGAGCACCAGTGCCGTGCTCGCCAGGATCGTGCGCATCAGGTACTTGGCAAGAATCTCACTCACTGGAACAACCGCCTGTGCCAGCCGTTCTGAAACGACAACATGCCGAGCGCGATCGCCAGCACGCTCGCATGCACCCACCACAGTCCGACCATCGGATCGACGGTGCCCTGCTCAATCCAGGCCTTGGCCGCATTCAGCATGTTGAAGTAGATGATGAATACGAGCAGGCCGATGGCGAGTCGTCCGTAGCGGCCCGCACGGGGTTGCGAACGAGACAGCGGGACCGCGAGAATGCCCAGCAGGATCGTGGAAATCGGGATGCCGAGTCGCCAGTGCAGCTCCGCGAGATGTTCAGGGTCGCTGGACGCTGCGAGCTGCTGTACGGACATCGCCCGCGGCCGCGGGTCCGGCGCCTCGAGGCTCGGCAGGCGATACGGAATGCCGTGTTCTGCAAATTCGACGACGCGAAACTGCGCCGTGCCGGGGACACCTTCGTACCTGCGGCCGTTCGTCAATACCAGCAGTCGTGTGTTCGGGTCCTCCGACGCCACCTGTTCACCGCGGTCGGCGACGACGACTTCGATCGCACTCTCCGTCGTCCTCCGCTGGATGAAGACGCCGCTCATGACGCCGTTTTCATCGACGCTTTCGCCGTAGACGACCGCGTTATCCGGTCCGAACATCGTGAAGCGCCCTGGCTCGATGCTCGCGAGATCGGCCTCGCGTTTCGCCTCGGCGCCGATCATGTCGACGGACAGCATTGACTTCGGCCCCACTTCGATCGCCACCCACGCGACGAGCAGCGTCAGCGGCACCAACAGCATGGCAATGGGACGGTAAACGCCAGCCAGGCCGACACGGCAGGCCATCATCGCCGGCATCTCGCTGTCACGATACAGGCGCCCCATCGCCAGCATGACGGCCAGGAACAGGCCGATCGGCACCAGGATATTGAGGTACTGGACGGCGGACAGGCCGATCACCTCCAGCGCGGCATTTTTCGGCAGTTTACCCTTCGCCACGTCGCCAAGGACCCGGGCGAACTGGTTGGTCAGCAGGATCAGCAACAACACGCCGGTCACGGCGAGCCACGTCGACGCCACCTCGCGGAAGATATATCGGTCTAGAATGCGAAACATCGCGGCGGATTAGTTAACGCAAATGGATTCAATCAGTTAGACTACCGGTTTTAGTTTGCCCGTGACAGTCCCGTGTCGGAACCGTCACTGGCCATCTGCTCACTCTGACCTGCCCTCGCGCGCGGCGTTCCGTCGCGTACGAGCTTCTGTCAGGCGCAAGCTGAACAATAAAAAGGCGACATCAAATGGACTTCTTTACGACGACAAGCAAGGCATCACGACGCGCAGCGGATTGCATCATCGTGGGCGTCTACGAACGCGGCAAGCTCAGTGCGGGAGCCGCCGACATGGACACGGCCAGCAAGAGCGCGCTGACCGGACTGTACAAGAGCGGCGATCTCCCGTCCGCTGTCGGAAAAGCGAAAGTCCTGAACGGCCTCGACGGCGTACGTGCGAGACGTGTGGTCGTCGCCGGCCTCGGCAAGTCCAGCCAGTTCGGCGCGAAACAGTATCGTGCTGCCGTTGCCGCAGCGATGCAGGCGCTGACCGGTTCGAAAGTCCAGACTGTCGCCAACTACCTGAGCCTCGAAGACGTGCAGGGTCTGGATGCCTACTACAAGGCACGCCACGCGGTGCAGGCAATCGGTGATTCGCAATACACGTTCCAGCAGATGAAGAGCGGCCGCAAAACGCCCGCGATGCCGCTGAAGAAACTGGGCAACGCCATCGCAGCGCGCGGCGAAGCCCAGCGTGCGTCGCGAGGCGCCGAGCACGCGATCGCTATCGTTGCCGGTATGGCGCTGACCAAGGACCTCGGCAACCTGCCGCCGAATGTCTGCACGCCGAGTTATCTCGCACGCACCGCCCAGAAGATGGCGCGCCAGCACAAGCGGCTGACGGCCAAGGTTCTCAACGAGCCGGAGATGAAGCGACTCGGCATGCACTCGCTGCTGTCGGTGACGGCCGGCACCGTTGAACCGGCGAAAATGATCATCCTGCAGTACAAGGGCGCGGGCAACGACAAGCCCATCGTCCTGGTCGGCAAGGGCGTGACGTTCGACTCCGGCGGTATCTCGCTGAAGCCGGGCCCGGCCATGGACGAGATGAAATACGACATGGGCGGCGCGGCCGGTGTGCTGGGCACGATGGAGACCGTCGCGAAACTGCAGTTGCCGGTCAACCTGAACGTCGTCGTCCCCACGGTCGAGAATATGCCCAGCGGTACGGCTACCCGGCCGGCCGACATCGTCAAGAGCATGTCCGGGCAGACCATCGAGATCCTCAACACAGACGCTGAGGGCCGCCTGATTCTCTGCGATGCGCTGACCTATTCGAAGCGCTTCAAGCCGGAAGCCATCATTGACGTTGCAACGCTGACCGGCGCCTGCGTCATCGCACTCGGCCATCATCACACCGGTGTCATGGGCAACAGCGACGATCTCGAGAATGAGATTGTCGGAGCCGGCTTACAGGCCGAGGACCGCGGCTGGCGCTTACCGCTGACCGACGATTACACGAAGCAGCTAAAGAGTAACTTCGCGGACTTTGCGAACGTCGGCGGCCGCGACGGTGGCGCCATTACGGCGGGCTGCTTCCTGAAGAACTTCGCCGATGGCATGACCTGGGCGCACCTGGACATCGCCGGTACCGCCTGGGTCTCCGGTGCACAGAAAGGGGCAACCGGTCGTCCCGTACCGATGCTGTCTGAGTTCATCCTGTCGCGGTGCGGCCAGCTTCCGTAGCGCGCGACATGGCCCGTATCGACTTCTACGTTCTCAGCCAGAGCGGCGCCCACGCACGTCATGCGTTTGCGTGCCGGCTGGCCGAGAAGGCCTATCGCCTCGACAACACGGTCCACATCCACACAGCCGACAACGGCACGGTGCGTGCTATCGATGAGCTGTTGTGGACGTTTCGCGACGGCAGCTTCGTGCCGCATCACTGCGTCGGCGATGAAGGTATGGACTCACCGGTTACGATCGGCTGTGATTCGAGCTCGCCGGTCCGCGATCTGCTGATTAACCTCAGCGATGAACTGCCGGCGTTCTTCAATGAATTCGAGCGCGTGGCCGAACTCGTCACCAACGACGAAGACGTGAAGCGCAGCAGTCGCGAACGATTCCTGCATTACCGCGAACAGGGCCACACCCTGGAAACTCACAAGCTCTGAGCAATGAACAAGTCCTACGACCCCGCCGATATCGAGCAGCGCATTTACGCGCGTTGGGAAGATAACAACTGGTTCTCGCCGCGCGGCGATGGCGAACCCTACTGCATCATGATTCCGCCGCCGAATGTGACCGGCACCCTGCACATGGGGCACGCCTTCCAGGACACGATCATGGATGCGTTGACCCGCTACAAGCGCATGGACGGCTACCGTGCACTGTGGCAGCCGGGCATGGACCACGCCGGCATCGCGACGCAGATGGTCGTCGAGCGGTTGTTAAACGGCGAAGGCAAGACCAAGCACGATCTCGGCCGTGAGAAGTTTGTCGAGCGCGTCTGGCAGTGGAAGGAAGAATCCGGCGGCAAGATCGAGAAGCAGTTCCGTCGCCTCGGCGCCTCGCTCGACTGGGAACGAGACCGATTTACGATGGACGAGGGCCTGTCGAAAGCGGTCGCCGAAGTCTTCGTCACGCTCTACGACGAGGGCCTGATCTACCGGGGCAAACGACTCGTCAACTGGGACCCGGTCCTGCACACGGCCCTGTCGGATCTCGAGGTCCTGTCCGCGGACGAGCAGGGCTTTCTATGGCATTTCCGCTACCCGATCGCCGACAGCGACGAGAGCCTCGTCGTTGCAACGACCCGGCCGGAGACGATGCTCGGCGACAGCGCGGTCGCCGTGCACCCGGACGACGAGCGCTACAGCCACCTGGTCGGTAAGGACGTAGAGCTGCCGATCGTCGGGCGGCGAATTCCCATCATTGCCGACGACTACGTCGACCCGGAATTCGGCACCGGCTGCGTCAAGATTACGCCCGCGCACGACTTTAACGACTACGAGATCGGCCAGCGGCACGACCTGCCGATGTATAACGTCCTGACGGACGACGGCGCGATGAACAAGCACGTGCCGGAAGCGTATCGCGGCCTCGACCGCTTCGATGCGCGCAAGGCCATCGTCGCCGAATTCGAAAGCCTGGGGCTGTTGCACGAGATCGAGGACTACACGGTCAAGATCCCGCGCGGCGATCGCAGCGGCGCCGTCGTCGAGCCTTACCTGACCGACCAGTGGTACGTGAAGATCGAGCCGCTGGCGAAGCCCGCGATCGAGGCCGTCGAGACCGGCAAGATCAGGTTCGTACCGGAGAACTGGTCCAAGACCTACTTCGATTGGATGTACAACATCCAGGACTGGTGCATCAGCCGCCAGCTGTGGTGGGGTCACAGGATCCCGGCCTGGTTCGACGAGGACGGCAATGTTTACGTGGCGCCCTCCGAGCGGGAAGCTCGCGACAAGCACGGCTTGAGCCCCGACGTGACGCTCAGGCAGGACGAAGACGTTCTCGACACGTGGTTCTCGTCGGCGCTGTGGCCGTTCAGCACGCTCGGCTGGCCGGAGGATAACGACTCGCTGAAGGAGTTCTATCCGGGCAACGTGCTCGTGACCGGTTTCGACATCATCTTCTTCTGGGTCGCCCGCATGATCATGATGGGCATCAAGTTCATGGGCGACGTACCGTTTCGCGAGGTCTACATCCACGGCCTGATCCGCGACCCGGACGGCCAGAAGATGTCCAAGTCGAAGGGCAACATTCTCGACCCCCTGGACCTGATAGACGGCGTCGACCTCGACACGCTGATTGAGAAACGCACGACCGGGCTGATGCAGGAGCATTTAAAGCCGAAGATCGAGAAAGCGACCCGGAAGCAGTTCCCCGACGGCATCGACCGCTTCGGCGCCGACGCCCTGCGATTCACGTTCGCTTCGCTCGCAACCAACGGCCGCGACATCAGCTTCGACATCGGCCGTATCGAGGGCTACAAGAACTTCTGCAACAAGCTGTGGAACGCCGCCCGCTACGTATTGATGAACGTCGAGACGCTGGACGACGGTGACGTCGAATACTCGGCGGCCGACCGCTGGATCAAGGCGCGCCTGTCAGAAGCGGTCGGCAAGGTCCATGAGCACTTCAACGGCTATCGACTCGATCTCGCATCGCAGGCGATGTACGAATTCACATGGCACGAGTTCTGCGACTGGTACCTTGAACTTTCGAAGCCGGTACTGCAGTCGGACAGCGCATCGGACGCGCTGAAGCGCGGCACGCGCAAGACGCTGATCGAGACGCTGGAAACGCTCTTAAGGCTCATTCATCCGATCATGCCGTTCGTGACGGAGGAGATCTGGCAGCAGGTCGCGCCGGTGGCTGGCATCGACGGCAAGACGATCATGTTGCAGCCTTTCCCTGAAGCCGACACTGAGGTGGACGACGCTGCCGCCGAGGACATCGATTGGGTGCGCAAGTTCATCCTCGGCATCCGGCAGATTCGCGGCGAGATGGACATCCCTCCAGGCAAACCGCTGCCGGTGCTGCTTCAGGGCGCCACGAAAGAAGATCGACGCAAGGCGCGTGAACACCTGCCGTTGCTGCAGCGCGTCGGGCGGGTCGAGACGGTCGAGATCCTCGACGATGAGGAAGCGCCGTCGTCAGCGACCGCGCTGTTGGACGAACTACGCTTGCTGGTGCCGATGAAGGGCCTGATCGACGTCGAGGCCGAGCGTGCCCGACTGTCGAAGCAACTGGACAAAGTACGAGGCGAACTGGCCAAGGCTGAAGGCAAACTCGGCAATGAAAAATTTGTGAACAACGCCCCGCCGGCAGTGGTCTCACAGGAACGGGACCGGGCCGCCGATTTTAAGCGCCAGATCGAGCAATTGACGGAGCAGGTGAAAAAACTCGCCGAACTGGCCTGATTCCTGTGTTCCGTTTCACAGTATGACGGCGCAATAAGTGCAATTCGGCGCAAGCTTCGCCACGATAGCGGACATTCGCCTATTTCGCGTTCTCAGGAGACACGGATGCAGGGTAGCAACACCCTAGAAAAGCTGCCGGTGGGCAAGGACTCGAACCGGCTGGCGCTGAGGAATGCCAGGCAGTCACTGAATACCGTGATTCTCGGCAAGGAGCGCCAGCTCGACCTTGCGCTTGCCTGCCTGCTCGCGCGAGGCCACTTGCTGGTTGAGGACTTGCCGGGGCTCGGCAAGACCGTGCTCGCCCATGCGATCGCGAAGACGCTGGGCCTGAGCTTTAATCGCATCCAGTTCACCAGCGACCTGTTACCGGCCGACATCATCGGCGTGTCCGTATTCCAGAAAGAGAAAGGCGAGTTCGTATTCCAGCAGGGGCCGATCTTCTCGCAGCTCGTGCTGGCGGATGAGGTCAACCGCGCAACGCCGAAGGCGCAGAGCGCCCTGCTCGAGGCCATGGAGGAATACCAGGTCTCGGTGGACGGTACGACGCGCGAACTGCCCGATCCGTTTTTCGTCGTCGCGACGCAGAACCCGGCGGACCAGATAGGCACCTTCCCGCTGCCGGAGTCTCAGCTTGATCGATTCCTGATGCGCCTCGAACTCGGCTACCCGAACCCGGCCAACGAACGCGAACTCATCATCGGCGAGGACCGTCGGACCATGCTGCAGTCACTCGAGGCCTCGATGAACGTCGAGAACCTGCGCGCGCTGCAATCGGCCGCGTCCGACATGCACATGAGCGATGCGCTCGTCGACTACATCCAGGCGTTGGTACGACAGACGCGCGAGTCACCGGATATCGACATCGGCCTGTCACCGCGCGGCGCCCAGGCGCTGGCCGCTGCTGCCAAGGCGCATGCCTTCATCGAGGAGCACGCAGGCGTGTACCCGGACGACGTGCAGGCCGTATTTGCCGCCGTCGCAGGCCACCGCCTCAAAGCGTCGGGCAACTCGACTTACCGTAGCAATTCTGAGCTGTGCCAGCATGTCCTCGACTCGGTGGATATTCCCTAACCCGCTGGCAGGCCTTCCGAGGCTCAATAAGCTGATAGGACGGCGCGTCCGTTCGTATGCGTTCAAGCGACAGGGCAAGGACGCAGACGTCACGGCGCTCAAGCCGGGGCGCGTGTACATCCTGCCGACCGGGGTTGGCTTCGTGTTCGCGCTGATGACCTTCGTCATGCTGCTCGGCTCGATGAACTACAACAACAACCTGTCGTTCGTGCTGACCTTCCTGCTTGTCTCCGTCGGCCTGATCGCAATGCACCAGTGCCAACGCAACATTGTCGGTCTCGAGATGAGCTTTGCCGGCACCGACCCGGTCTTCGCCGGGCAGAAAGCGCAGTTTCGTATCGCGATCAGCAACCCATCGAAGACGACTCGCTTTCGCATTCGGCTGAGAGGCGACGCTGGTCTGTCCCCGGTATTCGATGTGCCGTCCGGTGAGAGTCGCGTCTATTCGCTGCCGGTGCCGGCTGAGACGCGCGGCTGGGTCACCCTCGATCGATTCGGTGTGCATACCCTGTTCCCGTTCGAGATGTTCCGTTCCTGGGCCTGGCTGCACATGGATATTCGCGGGCTCGTGTACCCGAAACCTGCCGAGCATGCGCCGCGCCCACCGTCCAGCCAGTCTTCGCTGGGGCACCGGCAGCATGATGCCCGCGGCGAGGAAGACTTCGCGGGCTTGAGGAAATTTCATCTCGGCGATTCGCCACGCAACGTCGCCTGGAAAGCCTATGCACGCAGCGACCAGCTGCTGTCGAAACAATTCGCCGGCGCCGACACGAGCAGCCAGTGGTTCGACTTTGACGAAGTCCAGTCGGACGACGTCGAGGAGCGGCTGTCGATCCTGACGCGCTGGATCATCGACGCGGATCGCACGCTGGAAGATTACGGATTGAAGCTGCCGGGCGTCGAGATCGCCCCGTCGCACGGCGAAGCGCATCGACACGCCTGTCTCGAAGCCCTGGCACTGTACGGAAACGATCATGAAGAAGCATCATGACGAAGCCTAGGGGCACGGACGGCGCGTTGTTGCACAGCCTGCCATGGACCATGTTGGCCATGGCCGTGAGCTTTGCGGCGCACATACCTTTCGTTCCAATCTGGATCACGGCCATCCTGCTCGGCAGCAGCCTCTGGCGTTACTCCGTCGAGCGCCGGCGCGACAACCTGCCGCACCCGATCGTTCGCGCCGTTCTCGCGCTGCTGTGTTTCCTCGGTGTGTTCTTCACTTACGACACGATCAGCGGTGTCGGTCCGGGCTCCGCCCTGCTGGCCGTCATGGCGGCGATGAAGTTTCTCGAGACGCGCCGCAGGCGCGACCAGTTCGTGCTGCTGTTTATCGCGATCTTCCTGACAATGTCAGCGCTGCTGCGCGAGCAGTACCTCTGGTCGCTGCCGTTTTTAGTCGTATCGCTGATGGTGACGCTGACGGCCTGGCTGCAGATGTCGGCCGACAGCACGGCCGGCATTCGCCAGAGCGCGGCCACCGGTGGTCGAATGCTGATGTACGCAGCGCCGGTCGCAATTGCGATGTGGATCTTTTTCCCAAGGATCGCGACGCCGTTCTGGAGCGTGCCGATCGATACCGGATCCGCGATCAGCGGCCTCGACGACCAGATGTCGCCGGGCGATATCAGCTCATTGTCGCTGTCGAATGCCGTCGCGTTTCGCGTCTACTTCAAGACGGACCCGCCACCGCAGAAGGACCTGTATTGGCGCGGGCTTATACTGCCCGAGTTCAGCGGCCGCACGTGGTCGGCCAGCGACTGGGATACCGGGATAGGCGATCCACCCGATAAACAGCTTAAGGTTTACGGCGAACCCCACCACTACCAGGTCACGCTGGAGCCGACTCGCCAGCAGTGGCTGTTCGCGCTGGACATGCCGTACGACTGGGAGATGAAGAACTCCTTCATGGGCCGCCAGCAGCAGCTCCTGTCCGAACACCCCGTAGACCAGCGCGTACGCTACGACGTCGTCTCCTTTCCCGAGTATCGCGCCGGCGTAGACATAAATCCGATGTGGAGGGCCCGCTATGAACGCCTGCCATCGGACAGTAATCCACGCGCTGTAGCGCTCGCAAAGGAGATGCGCGCAGCGGCAGACAACGATCTCGCGTTTATCCGCAGCATCCTGAGGATGTTCAGCGAGGAAGCGTACTTCTACACGCTGCAGCCGCCTGCGCTAGGACGCAATCCCGTTGACCAGTTCCTGTTTGAGACCCGGCAGGGTTTCTGCGAGCACTATGCCTCTGCCTTCGCCGTCATGATGCGCGCGGCGGGTATCCCATCGCGCGTCGTGCTGGGCTACCAGGGCGGTGAGATGAATGGCGACTACATGATTGTGCGTCAGGCCGACGCGCACGCGTGGACCGAAGTCTGGATGGACGGCCTCGGCTGGCGGCGCTTCGATCCGACAGCCGCCGTCGCGCCGGAGCGCGTGGACGCCGGCCGCGCGGGCGCCGTCTTCGACGGCATCGGCGAAACCTGGGGCATGTCGGCGCCGTCCGAGTTCATCTACAACATGACGCTGACGTGGGACTCGCTGAACGCGAAGTGGAACGAGCTGGTGCTCGGTTACGGCCCGGAAAACCAGGAACGCTTCATGGAGTGGCTCGGCATGGACAACCCGGACTGGCGCAAGATGATGTTTACGCTGGTCTCACTTGTCGCCGCTTTCGTCTTCCTGATCAGCATGCTGATGCTGTATCGCAACCTGCCGCCGCGACGCGATCCTGCCGCGAGGTTGTACCGGCGCTTCGTCAAACGGTCAGGGCTCGAGCTCAAGACCGGCGAGACACCGGATGCGTTTGCGGCGCGCGCGGCGTCAGCCAGCCGGTTGCGCGAGGCCGACATTGTTGCAGTGACCCGGGCGTACCTGGCCGCCCGCTACGACCCAACCGACGAGAACAGCGTCGCTGCCCTGCAGAACGCCGTGTCAGCGGCGCGCCGGTGACTGGACCATCGCGAGTAGTCCGCCACCGACGACAAACAACGGGATCAGCACCAGCAGTACCCACTCGGGTGCATCAGAAAAGGTCGCGGCAACGCCGACGAGTGCCGGGCCAACGACGTGCGAAAATTTGGTGACCATGTTGTAGAAACCGAAGAACTCGCCGGGCTGGCCGCTCGGGATCAGGGTCGCGAAGAACGATCGGCTAAGCCCCTGCACGCCCCCCTGCACACAACCGACAACGATGGCCATCGCGTAAAACTCGCGAACATCGGTCATGAACACGGCCAGGGTCGAGACGATCACGTAGACACTCAGCGCGAAGTAGAGGCCCTTGCGCGGTCCGAATCGGTGTCCGAAATAGCCATGAATCAACGTCGCCGGGAACCCGACGAAGTTCGTGATCAGCAGCGCCATAACCAGGTCCTGCTGACTGAAGCCGAGTCGCTGGCCGTAGTTCACGGCCATGAAAATGACCGTAAAGACGCCGCCGATGTAGAGGCAGTACGCGACGAGGAACAAAACGACGTTTCGATACTGGCCGACGGCGATGATGGTCGACTTAAGTTCGCTGAAGGCGGTCCTGACGACACCACCGACGACCTTGAGCTGTGCTTTTGACTCAGGCACCAGCGCCAGGATCGGCAAGGCGAAGATGGCCCACCAGGCGCCGACGGTGATGAATGCGAAGCGAATGACGTCATTGGCCGTATCGAAACCGAAGCGCGACGGGTCCATCAGCATAAAGACATGCAGGCCTAGCAGAACCGCGCCGCCCAGGTAGCCGACGGCAAAGCCCATCGCGGAAACAGCGCTGTAAAACCGCGGCGCCGTAACGTCGACGATCAGGGAGTCGTAGAAAATCATTGATCCGTAATAGCCGATCAGGCCGAGCCCGTAGAACGCCAGAGCCCAGGGCCAGAGCCCTTCATCGACAAACCCGAGCGCCGCCGTAGACAGTGCGCCCAGAGTGGCCAGGATGAAAAGGAAGCGCTTGCGATAGCCGCCTGCGTCGGCGATCGTGCCGAAGATCGGCGAAAGGATACAGATCAGCGCGCTGGTGCCCGAGGTTATCCACGCGAGGCGGGCCGTCACATCGGCGCCCGATGCGCCGACGTTCCAGTAGCTGCCGAGAAACAGCGGAAACAACACGGCCAGCACCGACAGGGCAAAGGCCGAGTTGGCCCAGTCGTAGAACGCCCAGGCAAGGACCTTCCTGTCAACGAAGGCCAGGCCGCTCACATCAGTGCTCGCGCGTCTCGCGGAAGCGAATGTCCGGCCATCGCTCCTGCGTCAGGTTCAGGTTCACGCGGGTGGGCGCGACGTAGACCAGCTGCTCGCCGTGATCGAGCGCGAGGTTGTCATGCGCCTTGCGCTTGAATTCCTCCAGCATCTTGTCGTCGTCGCACTCGACCCATCGCGCCGTCGCAACGCTGACGTTCTCGAACTGGCACTCGACCTTGTATTCATCCTTGAGGCGATGCGCGACGACATCGAACTGCAGCGGGCCGACGGCGCCGAGGATCAGGTCGTTGTTGCGCATGGGTCGAAACAGCTGAGTCGCGCCTTCTTCGCAGAGCTGCGCGAGTCCTTTTTGCAGCGCCTTCAGACGCAGCGGATCCTTCAGCACGGCTCGCCGAAAGATCTCGGGCGCGAAGTTCGGGATGCCGGTGAAGCGCACGAGATCCCCTTCGGAGAAGCTGTCGCCGATGTTGATCGTGCCGTGATTGTGCAGGCCGATGATGTCACCGGCGAACGCGCTGTCCGCGTGCTGTCGATCGGATGCCAGGAACGTGATCGCATCCGGGATCTTCATGTCCTTGCCGAGGCGAACATGACTGACCTTCATTCCCTTGCGATATTCGCCCGAGCAGATGCGCATGAACGCGATGCGGTCGCGATGCCCCGGATCCATGTTTGCCTGGATCTTGAACACGAAGCCCGTCAGCTTGTCCTCGTCGGGCAAGACGGGCCGCTGCTCGCTGTCGCGCGGCTGCGGCGGCGGCGCGTGCGAGACGAATTCGTCCAGCAGCTCTCGCACACCGAAGTTCGACAGCGCGGAACCGAAAAACACCGGTGTCTGCCTGGCCGCCAGGTATTCATCAACGTCGAATTCGGGGCAGGCGCCGGTGACGAGTTCAATCTCCTCGCGAAACTGTTCGAGGTCATCGCCGAGCTCCGCCCTGGCCTCATCCGAGTCGAGGCCATCGATCACGCGATGTTCCGATGCCTTCTCCCGGCCAACGTTGCTGTACAGGTAGATCTTGTCCCGCATCAGGTGGTAGACGCCCTTCAGCCTGCTGCCCATCCCGATGGGCCACGTGATCGGGGTGCAGGCGATGCCCAGCACGGACTCGATTTCATCGAGCAGCTCGATCGGCTCCCGACCCTCCCGGTCAAGTTTGTTGATGAAGGTCATGATCGGCGTATCGCGCAGGCGACAAACCTCCATCAGCTTGATCGTTCGTTGCTCGACACCTTTGGCGCAATCGATGACCATCAGGGCCGAATCGACCGCCGTCAGCGTGCGGTACGTGTCCTCCGAGAAGTCCTCGTGGCCCGGGGTGTCCAGCAGGTTGACGACGTGCTCGGCATACGGGAACTGCATGACCGACGACGTCACCGAGATACCGCGCTGCTGTTCGAGTGCCATCCAGTCGGATGTCGCGTGGCGACTCGCCTTCCTGCCTTTGACGGTGCCGGCCAGCTGTATCGCACCTCCATACAGGAGGAGCTTCTCCGTCAGCGTCGTCTTGCCGGCATCAGGGTGAGAGATGATGGCGAACGTGCGGCGTTTTTGAACCTGTTCTGCAATTGTCGGCATAGCGGGGCCTGGTTACGAGGGCGCGCAGTGTAGCCAGATCGGGCGCGATTGGAAACGCCAATCAGGACGGTTCGTTGAGCTTCTTGGCGAAAACGCTGGCATCTTCACGTCCATCCGCGGCCTGGTAGTACGCTTTTCGGTCCGCAATCTTGTGAAAGCCCCTCTTCCGATACAGCGCGATGGCTGTCGTATTCGACGGTCGTACCTCGAGCAGGACCTGGGCAACCTCGGCGTCGCGCGCCCTGGACAGTAACTCGTCCAGCAGCTTTCGGCCCAGCCCCAATGACCGGTAAGACGGATCGATGCACAGGTTCAGGATGTGCGCCTCCCCCGCCGCGATCGACAGGATACCGTAGCCGACCACCGCCTCCTCGTGCTCGACGGCCACGCAGCTATAGCCGGCGAGCAGACAGTCGCGAAATACACCGTGACTCCACGGGAAATCGTAACTCCTACGCTCGATGTCAGAGACCTGCGACAAGTCGCCCGGCATCATGCTGCGAAGCGTCACATTGGTCTTTGGCGCCGTGGTGATCATCGTACGTGCGTCCCGCTAGCCGCCGCCGCGAGACACAGGTCCCGCCAGGACTTCGCCTTCTGGCTCGGGCTCCGCAACAGGTAAGCCGGATGATAGGTGACGACAACCGGGATCTCGTCCAGTCGGTGCACCGCCCCACGCAGCCTGCCAACCGGATCGTCCCGGCCCAGCAGCTGCTGCGCCGCAATCCGGCCGACCGCGAGGATGATTTTGGGCTGAATCAGTGCGATCTGGCGATTCAGGTGGGATCGACAGGCATCCGCCTCGTCCTGCTTCGGATCACGGTTGTTCGGCGGTCGGCATTTCAGGATGTTCGCAATGAACACGGTCTGGCGATCGAGGCTGAGCGCCTTCAACATCTCGTCCAAGAGTTTGCCGGCGCGGCCGACGAACGGCTCCCCACGCCGATCTTCCTCGGCGCCCGGCGCCTCGCCCACGATGAGCCAGTCCGCATTCCGGTTGCCAACACCGAACACCGTCTGCGTCCGAGACTGATGCAATGCGCACTGCGTGCACGAAGAGACTGCCTTTTCGAGCTGGCCCCAATCCGGCGAGTCCGGGAGCGCAGGCGCCTGCTCCGGCTGCGAGTCGTCGACCGGCGGGTCAGCCTGGTCGCGCGGCAGCCAGACGTCGATGCCGAGCGCATCGAGGTAGGCTCTTCGTTGTTGTTCGGACTGAATCATCAGGGGGTTAAGTGTGCCACGAGCGATGCCGTCGTTCACGGATGCGGCAGCTTGGCGAGCAAGGATGTGCCTGCGAGCAGCGAGTCTCCGGGCTTCGCCTCTACCTGGCTGTCGACGGGCAGGTGCAGCTCGGCGTAACGGGCAAGCCGAAGGTAGGCGCAGCGCTGGCCCTGCCCGATTCGCTCTCCGAAGCGCTTCAGCGCCTTCGGCGGCAAGCCCAGTCGGTAGCCGTCGAATTGCAGAACGACATCGTCGCCTTCATCCGTCTGCACCCAAAATGCGTTGGTTCGATAGTCGACGTTCGACTCGTCGGTCAGCGTACTCAGGTTCTTGATCATGCCCTCGACCGGGCTACGCGCCGTGTAGGTACCGAGGCTGTTGACGCGGATGCGAATGCGGATCGCCTCCCCCTGCGAGACGCCGGTCTGACTGCGTTCGATACTCTCGATGACACCGTCCACCGGGCTCACGACGCCGAGCGGCTCGGGCGGAATCGACCGCCTCGGATCGCGAAAGACGAGAATCAGCAGCACGATCAACGCGATCATCGGCAGGATTGCGAGAAGATGCACGTACGTTGCCAGCGCCCAGCTCGCAAGCAGCGACACCAGGAGCAGCGGCAGGCCTTCGGCCGCGACGAATGGATTGCGACGACCTTTCAACGGTAACCACGCTGTTCGGATACGAAGCCGCGAAAATGACGGGCTTTGCTCAACCAGTCAATACGCTATGCGGTAAAACTGCCGCCGGTGTGTGATTTTCACGTTAGAATGCGCGCGTTCTGTTGAGGTAAGCCAAACCATGCGCTATTCGGAATTCGCCTTAAACACGCTGAAGGAAGTCCCTTCCGAGGCGGAAATCGTCAGTCACCAGCTGATGCTCCGCGCAGGCCTCATCAAGCGGCTCGCGTCCGGGCTCTTCACGTGGATGCCGATCGGCGTGCGCGTGCTGCGCAAGGTCGAGGCGATCGTGCGAGAAGAAATGAACCGTGCGGGCGCGCTCGAGCTCCTGATGCCCGCCGTGCAGCCGGCAGAACTGTGGCAGGAGTCGGGACGCTGGGATCAGTACGGGCCGTTGTTGCTGCGCATGTCCGACCGACATGAGCGCGAGTTCTGCTTCGGCCCGACGCACGAGGAAGTCATCACCGACATCGCCCGCAAGGAGCTTAAGAGCTACAAGCAGCTGCCGGTCAACTACTACCAGATCCAGACGAAATTCCGCGACGAAATCCGGCCGCGTTTCGGTGTCATGCGCTCGCGCGAGTTCATCATGAAAGATGCGTACTCTTTCGATCTCGATGAGAAAGGCGTCATCAGCTCTTACGACAAGATGCACGATGCCTACGTGCGAATCTTTGAGCGCCTGGGCCTGACGTTCCGCGTCGTCGTCGCAGACAGTGGCGAGATCGGCGGTAACCGGTCGCAGGAGTTTCACGTCCTGGCAGACTCCGGTGAGGATGCCATTGCCTATTGCGACGCCGACGATTACGCATCGAACGTCGAGATGGCGGCGACACCGGAACCGGTAGGCGAACCAGCCGCGCCGCTCGAGGAGATGCAGACGATCGACACGCCGGGCGTCAAGAGCATAGAGGCCCTGTCGAAACTCCTCGGAGTCAAGGCCGACCAGACATTGAAGACGCTTGTCGTCGATGGGGATCAGGGCCCCGTTGCACTGGTATTGCGCGGCGACCACGAACTGAACGCCGTCAAAGCGCAGAAGCTCGACGGTGTTGCGTCACCGCTCAACATGGCCGACCCCGGCACCGTGTTCAAAGCCACGGGTACAGAACCCGGGTTCGCGGGACCGATCGGCCTCGACATTCCCGTGTTCTTCGACCACGCGACGGCGACGATGTCGGACTTCGTCGTCGGCGCCAACGAAAAAGACAAGCACCACACCGGCGTCAATTTCGGACGCGACCTGCCAATGCCGGACACCGTCGACCTGCGCAACGTCGTCGAGGGTGACCCGACGCCCGGCGGCAGCGGCACACTGAAGATTGCGCGCGGCATCGAGGTCGGCCACATCTTCCAGCTGGGCGACAAGTACAGCGAGGCGATGGGTGCGAAGGTGCTCGACGCAGACGGTAAAGAGCGCATCATGCAGATGGGCTGCTACGGCATCGGCATCACGCGCATCGTTGGCGCCGCGATCGAACAGAATCACGACGAGAACGGCATCATCTGGCCGGATGCGCTGACGCCGTTCGATGTCTCGATCGTTCCGATCAACCTGCAAAAATCCGACGCCGTGCGCGATGCCGCCGAGTCGCTGTACAGGGAATTGTCGGATAGGGGCTTCGAGGTCCTGCTGGATGACCGGGACGCAAGGCCGGGGTTTAAGTTCGCCGACTGCGAGCTGCTCGGCATCCCGCACAGACTCGTCGTCAGCGATCGCAACCTGAAGAACGGTGAACTGGAGTATCGTCATCGCCGCGATTCGGAATCAGTGACGCTGAAACGTGAAGACGCTCTCAAAAAGCTGGACCGTTCCGGAATAAGCTGACGTTTTGGGCACCTACAGAGACGAACTGCCAGACGGAAACATGCGCAAGCTACTGACATTGATGCTGTTATTCGCTGTCACCAGTGCGCTCGCAACGCAACCGGACGCGGAGCTGCGGGAGAAGCTGCGGGAGGCGGCGAGCGCCGCGGACAGCTTCGATGACCGCTTCGACGCCGAGGTCTGGCTCTCGTACATGTCTGACCGGCTCGAACGGCAGGTCAGAGACCACGACGAGCGAATCGAGCTGTTGATGCTCGTGCACCAGGAAGCGAATCGCGCCGGCCTGCCCCCGGAACTCGTCCTCGCCGTCATCGACGTGGAAAGCAATTTCGACCGCTACGCGATCTCCGTCGCGGGCGCGATTGGCTTGATGCAGATCATGCCGTTCTGGCTCGACGAGATTGGCCGTCCCAACGACAACCTGCTGCATGTGCACACGAACCTGCGTTACGGCTGCACGATTTTGAAACACTACCTGGACAAGGAACGCGGCGACCTGCGCCGCGCGCTGGGACGCTACAACGGCTCGCTGGGCAAACGGAAGTACCCGAACAAGGTCATCGATCGGCTCACGCGCAAGTGGTACAAGAACTGAACGCGGCGCAGTACTAGCCGGTCGAAAAGCCGTCGGACTCGAACGGCTCAATTATTTCTTCACTGACCCTCGTGACGTTTGCCATCGGCGGACCGTCGGCCAGCCAGCTTCGTAGCATTTCAATGGCAGCGGGCTCACCGCAGGCACGAACCTCCACGTCACCGTTCGGCAGGTTGATGGCGTGGCCGCAAATGTCCAGCGGTTCAGCGAATCGACGGGTGCTGTCTCTGAAGAAGACGCCCTGCACGCGGCCTTCTACGATGAAAAGACGTGCGGCGCGTGCCACTTACTCGGGTCGGCTGTCGCGGTCTGACTCGGCCAGTCGCAATGCACTCTGCGCCTTGAGCTTGGCATCCATCGCGGCGCGGCGCGCCTCATGATAATCGCGATCGTTGAGCTTCTGCTGAGCACTGCGCAGGGATGCTTCGGCCGCTTCGAGTTCCTCCGAGGCCTTTTCGGCGGCACCGGCCTCCCGGGCAACGGCAATCGCCTGACGAGCGTCACTCATTTCCTGGACGGGCGGCGCCGTCTCGCATGCCGACACGATCGCGAGCGTGGCGATGGCGATCAGCAGGAATGCGGCGGTGGACCTGAGCGTTGGCATTGTTATTCTTATGAGGACGGAGCAGAAACACGCTACAAAGAACCAGAGACTTCGTCAAGCCCGGCCGATCGTTGCACTCGCCGAACTACCTGAACTTAATCCCCGGAACTCACCGGAGGCCCGACTCTTTATCATGAGCATAACCATCTTTCACAACCCCAGGTGCTCCAAGTCACGGAAAACACTGGAAATTATTCGCGAACACGGACATGAACCCGACGTCGTCGAATACCTGAAAACGCCGCCCTCAGCGGACGAGATTCTCGCGCTGCGAAACAAGCTGGGCCTGCCGCTGGCTGACATGCTTCGACCGAAGGAAGCGGAGTACCGTGAGGCCGACGATCTGCCGCAGCCAGACGACGACGCAGCCATGGCGATCTGGTTGTCTTCGCATATTCGCGTACTGGAACGCCCCATCGTCGTCTCGAGTGACGGTCGCGCCGTCATCGGACGCCCACCAGAGAACGTACTGGAGCTGCTGACATCATGACTGACATCCTGGTCGTGTATTTCTCGCGTAACGGCTCTACGGAGGCGCTGGCACGTGAGGTCGCCTCCGGCGTTGATACCGTGCCGGGTGCGGCCGCGCGGCTCAGGACGCTGCCGCCCGTCTCGTCGGTGGCAGAAGCGACCGAGGAACCCGTCCCGGACTCGGGACCTCCGTATGCCAGCAACGCCGACCTGAAAGAGTGCGCCGGCCTGCTCCTCGGCAGCCCGACCCACTTCGGCAACATGGCCGCAGCGGTAAAATACTTCCTCGACGGGACGACGGCGGAATGGTTCGGCGGCAGCCTGTCCGGCAAACCGGCAGGCCTGTTCACGTCCACGTCGTCGCTGCACGGCGGCCAGGAGACGACGCTGCTGTCCATGGCAATTCCGCTGTTGCACCACGGCATGCTCATCACAGGTCTGCCGTATTCGAATCCGGAGCTGTCGGAGACGACAACCGGCGGCACGCCGTATGGCGCCTCGCACGTGTCGTGGAACCGGGAAGACGATGTGCTGTCCGGCGACGAGAAAACGCTGGCCCGGGCGTTGGGCAAGCGCGTTGCGGGCATCGCGCTGCGAATGGCCGGATAGATCGGCCGTCCGGTTTTGGGCTAACTCGATAAAACGTCTTTGACGAAGGGCACGGTCAGGCGCCGTTGAGCGCGCAGCGCTTCCTGGTCCAGCGTATCGAGCAGGTCGTAGAGGCTGCCCATGTCCCTGCGGATGCGCGTAACCAGGTATTGCGCCGTTTCGTCCGGCAATTCGAGCCCGCGATTCGCAGCACGAATCTGCAGCGCCTTCTTGCGGTCTTCATCGGAGAGCGGCTGGATCGAAAAGGTCGGGAGTTGTGACAGTCGGCTGACGAGATCCGGCAGCAGGTCTGGCAGATCAACGGACAACGCACGCGGCGCGTTCGTCGCAGAAACGATGAGGCTGGCGCCTGCTTCCTGTAATCGGTTGTAGAGTGCGAACAACGCCGTCTCCCAGTCCGGCGCGGCGAGCAAGGTCTCGATGTTGTCGATCGCGACGATGCGCCGGGTCTCGAGGCCTTCCAACAACCCGACACCAGCCTCCGTCAGCAGATCAGCAGGCAGGTAGACCGCGTCATCGCCGGCCCTCTCGCAGGTTGCCTGCAGAAGATGTGTTTTCCCCGTAGCGTAGGCGCCGGCTACCCAGCAGCCACCCGCCGTCTCCCCTTCCGCCAGTCGTTCGAGGTAAGCGACCAGCTGCTCGTTGCCTGCAGGATGAAAGGTCTCGAAAACGGCGTGATCCGACAGCCGTATCGGAAGAGCAAGCTGACTCATCGCTGACCGGGTACCTAGTCGCCGTTGCTGCCCTGAAGTTCGCTCTCGAGCTCCTCACGAGCCTCGGGGTGCTCCTTCAGGTAGCGCTCAAACGCGAAACGCACGAGCACGGACAGGACCGCGGCCGCCGGCAGCGCCAGCAGGATGCCGAAGAAGCCAAACAACTGACCGCCGGCCGCAATGGCGAAGATAACGATGACCGGGTGCAGTCCGATCTGGTCGCCGACCAGTTTCGGCGTCAACAACGTGCCTTCGAGCATCTGCGCGACGACGAATACGAGTACGACGCCGCCCAGCATGAAGAGTGCGTTGGGTTCGGGGATGACCGTCAGCGCGGCCAGCCCGATGCCGAACACGAGGCCCAGGTAGGGCACGAAACTGACAATGCCCGCGACGACGCCGATGGCGAGCGCGAACTTGACGCCGACAATGCTGAGCCCGATCGAGTAAATCGTCGCCAGCGCGAACATGACGAGCAACTGGCCGCGGAGGAATGCGCCGAGAACGTCGTCGGTTTCCCGAGCCAGTTTCAATACAGTCTCCTGCTGGCTTTCCGGGATGATCGCCGCGAGGTGCGCCATCACCAGGTCCCAATCGCGCAGCAGATAAAATGTCAGTACCGGGATCAAGAACAGGCTGATAACCGCTGCCGCTACCGCCCCGCCCGACTTGCTGACCGACATCAGCAGCTTGCCGCCCCAGCTGCCGGCCATGTCGCTGTACTTCGCAAGGAACGGGCCGATGCCGACGTCGGCGCCGGGTTCGATGTTCAACAACTCGGCAATCCTGGGCAGCCAGACTTGCTCGGCCTGCGCAGCAATCTGCGGCAACGCCTCGAGCAGCGCATTGATCTGCGTTCGAATCAGCGGACCGAGCAGCAGCACCAACAGTGCGATGAACAGGAACGTCAGCAGGAAGACGAAGACGACCGCCACCGTTCGAGGCAGCCGCATCTTCTCCAGCCGGTCGGCGAGCGGGTCCCCGATGTAGGCCAGCAGCGCCGCCGCGACGAAGGGAGTCAGGACCGGCGCGAGCAGGTACATCACCCACCCCACCAGCGTGATGGCGATGAGCCAATTGATTCGTAGGTCACCCTGCATGCTCAGATCCCTTCTTTCGCCCTTTTCGACCAGGACACAACGTAATCGGTACCGCTGATGACAACGGTAACGAGGATACTTGCGCCAAGAACCAGCAGCGCAATGTCATCCGGCCAGCCGTAGGCCGTGCTGCTCAAGACCAGCGTGAGGAATATCAACTCGAGCGCTGTATTCAGCTTGCTGATCTTCGTCGGCTCGCCGGGTACCGGCCTGACCAGGAAATTATACGCCAGCGCGCCGCAGACGATGACGACGTCTCGCGTGATGACGACGGCCGCCAGCCAGGCCGGGATCAGCTCGATGTACGCGAGCGTGATGAACATGCCAGCGACGAGTAACTTGTCGGCCACGGGGTCCAGCAGCGCGCCGAGCCGGGATTGCCAGTTGAAGCGCACCGCGAGGTAGCCGTCGAGGCCGTCGGAAAAACCGGCGAAGAGGAACAGCAGCAACGCCACATGGTAGTTGCCGCGCAGAATCAGCTCCAGGATCGGCACAATCAACAGGATTCGCAGGATGGAGATTGCGTTGGGGAGCCAGCTGAGTGCGTTCATCCACGGAGACTCTGAATCATTCCCATCGCCCGTGCTTGCCGGGTCTCGGTACTGGTACGAAACGGGATTCGGTCAAAGCGTCTGTCACTTAGTCGCTCGCGTTGAACGTAGATCGATCTCGATACGCCCGACGGCACGCGTCGCGCGACAGGCGATTTGACCGCAACGTGGGCGACGGGAGTCAATCAGAGTCTCACTACGGGTTGTAAAAGAAGTTCAGTTGCTCTGTGAAACGCGGGTCGCGAGGAACGCCTGACGGGTCTCCCACGTCGAATCGTTCTTCCTCGATCAGGCCGCCGAGACGCAGCGCACGACCGAGCCTCGAAGCGCCGCCGTAGGCCGTGACGCTGTAGTCGATACGATCCCCGTCGACGCCCACCAGCCGAATGTCTTCGATGACATGCACCTTCTTCAGCAGCACCTGCAGCGAGGCATAGCCTTCAACGGACACGACACCCGAGATGCTCAGGTCAACGGATCGCAGCGGTTCGTCGCCACCGATTGCATATTCTTCAGCGAGACGGTCGGCCGTCAGGCCGATGACCGTTTCGGGTTCCCCGGTCCACGAATACTGTTCTCCGGCGAAGAAATACGTCCAGCGATCCAGTCGCATGTCGTCTGCGCGGAGTCTGCCGATGAGCACAGAATCAACACCGTAGCGGCGCGCTGCCGCCAGCACGGGCGCCTCGAATCCACCCCATACATCCGCGAAGGTGAACGTCGCGATGTCTTCGGCGTCGAGCAACGGCAGCACGACCGGAATGCCGCGAGCTTCGGCTGCAGCCAGGATTCGATCCCGGAACTGGCTGTCGTAGTCAACGACGTCCGGAAGCTGCGAGTCGTCAACCTCGGCCGCTGTTGCCCCGATCAGCTCGCGCTGCCCGGTCCCGAGGTCCAGCGCCATGATGACCAGCGTCGGCGGTCGATCGCCGCCCCAGACCAATTGCCCCGACCGGCGCAGCGTGTTCTCGAGGGCCTCTCCATCGAAGGAAACCCACAAGGTATCGTCCTCACCCGGCCGAAACTGGATGACGTAATCCGACGGATCCGGGAAGACCTCGGCGATCAGCGCCGGATTGCTGCTGAGCTCCGAGCCGGACACACGGAACAGCACAACCTGGAGGGCGGCTTCATAGGCTGCCGCGCGGGTCTGCCCGGCCCGCGCATCGAATTCGACCCTGGCCGTGTACAACGACTGGGCGAACGCGAGGGTCGGCAGCAGTGTCGCGGCGACGAACGCAGCGCTGACGCGCAGCGAGGCCGCGCGTGCAAAACGAATTGCCGTTTCAAGCAACGGTGGTTTCCCCATGCAAAGACAAGCTCTATTATATCGCCCTCGCAGCGGACCACTCATCAAATGGCCGAAAAAAATCTGACGTACAAGGACGCCGGCGTCGACATCGATGCCGGTAATGCGCTCGTCGAGCGCATCAAACCGCTAGTCGCCAAAACCCGGCGCCCCGAGGTGCTGGCCGGTATTGGTGGATTCGGGGGGCTGTTCGCGCTGCCGGCTGACCGTTATCGCGAACCGGTGCTGGTCTCCGGCACCGACGGTGTCGGCACGAAGCTCAAGCTGGCGCAAATGCTCGACCGGCACGACACGATCGGCATCGACCTGGTCGCCATGTGCGTCAACGACGTACTGGTCCAGGGCGCAGAACCGCTGTTTTTCCTAGACTACTTCGCCAGCGGCCGGCTCGATGTCGATGTGGCCACCGCCGTCGTCAGCGGCATAGCGGAGGGCTGTCTGCAGGCCGGCGCCGCGCTGATCGGCGGCGAGACCGCCGAGATGCCGGACATGTACGCCGACGGCGACTACGACCTCGCCGGCTTCTGCGTTGGCGCGGTAGAACGGCACGACATGATTGACGGGCGCACGATCCGCCCCGGGGATGCGCTGGTCGGAATCGCGTCCAGTGGCCCGCATTCGAACGGGTATTCGCTCATCCGTCGCGTTCTGGAGATCGCCGGGGATGAAACCATCGGCGGAGTGCCGGTCAGCCAGCGGCTGCTCGCCCCGACACGCATCTATGTGAAGCCGATACTCGAATTGATGCAGCAGGTCCCTGTCAAAGGACTCTCCCACATCACCGGCGGAGGCATCACGGAAAACCTGCCGCGCGTTTTCCCGGGCGGCGTGGACGCCGTTATCGATACAACGAGCTGGGCGCCGGGCGACGTGTTCGACTGGCTCGAGCAGCGCGGCAATATAGAAACCGCCGAGATGCGCAGGACGTTCAATTGCGGCGTCGGCATGGTCGTCATCGTCGATGATGAGCGATGTGGCGAAGCACTGAAACTGCTGAACGAAGCCGGGGAAACGGCCTGGCGGATCGGCTACACCGCCGAAGGCGATGGAGAGGTTCGCTATTCTTGAGCCACTCGCGTTGCAAGACCGCCATCCTCATCTCCGGATCCGGCTCAAACCTGCAGTCCTTCATTGACCAGGTCGCGTCGGGTTCGATCGACCTCGACATCTGCACGGTGTTTTCGAACAACGCCCGAGCCTTCGGTCTCGAACGCGCAAAGAAGGCCGGCATACCCACGAGCTGCGTCGACCACACGGCCTTTGACTCCAGGGAAGCCTTCGATCGTGCGACGGCGGCGGAACTGGACCCGTACGAACCCGAGCTGCTCATCCTCGCAGGCTTCATGCGCATCCTGAGTCCGTGGTTTGTGCGTCATTACGAAGGCCGGATACTGAACATCCATCCGGCGTTGCTGCCGCTGTACCCCGGACTGAATACGCACCAGCGCGCCATCGATGCCGGCGATGCCCAGCACGGCACCACGGTCCACTTCGTGACGGAAGAGCTGGACGGCGGTCCCTGCATCCTGCAGGGGCGCCTCGCGATTCGCCGCGGCGAGACAGCCGAGCAACTGAATCGCCGCATCCAGGCGATCGAACACCAGATCTACCCGAAGGCCGCGCAGCTGGTCGCTGACGGTGAGATCACGTTCAGGGACGGACGGGCTTTTCGCGACGGTCAGCCTCTGACCGAGCCGCTGCTCATCGATTTCCCAGACTAGCGACGTCCACCGTCGGGCGCGCGCACGCCTCAGGTCTTGGGCAGCGTGACCCCGGTCTGCCCCTGGTATTTGCCCCCTCGATCGCGATAGGACGTCTCACAGGGTTCGTCGGATTCCAGAAACAGCATCTGCGCCACGCCCTCGTTCGCGTAGATCTTCGCCGGCAGCGGGGTCGTGTTGGAGAACTCCAGCGTTACGTGCCCTTCCCATTCGGGTTCCAGCGGCGTCACGTTGACGATGATGCCGCAGCGCGCATACGTCGACTTGCCGAGGCAGATCGTCAGAACGGTGCGGGGTATCCGGAAGTACTCGACCGTCCGCGCCAGCGCGAACGAGTTCGGCGGGATCACGCAGACGTCATTCTGGATGTCGACGAAACTCGTCGCATCAAAGCCCTTCGGGTCCACGATGGCCGAGTTGATGTTCGTGAAGATTTTGAATTCGTCCGAACAGCGAACGTCGTAGCCGTAGCTCGACGTTCCGTAGGAGACGATGCGCCCCTGGTCGTTCTGTCGAACCTGCCCAGCCTCGAAGGGCTCGATCATCCCGTGCTCCCGGGCCATCTGCCGGATCCAACGATCGGATTTGATGCTCATCAGCTGTCCTCAACGACGATATTCGGAAACTTGCTGCTGTAGTCTTTGCCGCGCGCAGCCAACGCCGACGACATGCTGCGCGCCGCCTTGAAAAAAGCCAGCGCGCGGGGGCTGTCCGGTTCCGCGACGACGGTCGGTTCACCCGAATCGGTCTGGGACCGAATAGTGGCGTCCAGCGGCAACTGGCCAAGCAGCTCGACATCATAGTCCTGCGCCATGGCCTCACCGCCGCCGCTGCCGAAAATCGCGTCCTCGTGCCCACAGCTCGAGCAGATGTGTGTGCTCATGTTCTCGATCACGCCGAGCACGGGGATCGAGACCTTGCGGAACATCTGCAGCCCCTTCCTCGCGTCGAGCAACGCGATGTTCTGCGGCGTGGTCACGATGACGGAGCCCGACACGGGAATCCGCTGCGACAGGGTCAACTGGATGTCGCCGGTGCCCGGAGGCATGTCGACGACGAGGTAATCCAGTTCGCCCCAGTTGGTCTGCATCAGCATCTGGTTCAGTGCTGACGTAACCATAGGTCCGCGCCACGCCATCGGCTGGCTGGCGTCGATGAGCAAGCCGATCGACATGACCTTCAGGCCGTGCGCTTCCAGGGGTTCCATCGTCTTGCCGTCATTGCTGACCGGCTGCTGATCGACAAGCCCGAGCATGTGCGGCTGGCTGGGCCCGTAGATGTCGGCATCGAGAACGCCGACAGCGGCGCCGTCGGCCGCCAGTGCCAGCGCCAGGTTGACCGACACCGTCGACTTGCCGACGCCGCCCTTGCCTGATGCGACGGCGATGACGTTCCTGATACCGGGCAATGGCTTCAGGCTGGTCTGGACGCCGTGCGCCACAACTTCCGAGTCGAACTCGACGGTGACGCCGGTAGCCCCCGTCTGCCGCTCAAGCTCGCCGGCGATGAACTGCCGGTACTCGCCGTAGCTGCGTTCGGCGGGAAAGCCCAGCGCGATCGAGACGCGAACGCTGCCGTCCGATGCATCCTCGGTGCCGATGACGGCAATATCGTCCAGGCGCTTGCTAAGGCCCGGTAATATCAGCGATTTCAAGACTTCCTTCACATTCGTTTTTGTTGACGCCGTCACACTTCGGCTTCCTTTATTAGGTAAAATTCAAACGGATCCCGGACTGCGGAGTCGGGTGCGCGCACATTGTATCGAAGCCGCAGGAAGAGCCAAGTCTTCATTGGATGCCCACACGTATTCATCGAAGTTGTTGATTTTTAAGGGCCGTTTTAGGGTACTGCAAAAATCGACTGTGGCATACTCCGGGAGTACGTTCATTGGATTCGGGACGCACGACTGTCAGAAACATGCAACTAGAACATATGTCACGCGCAGGGACGCCAGACGAAGGCAGTCTACGTTGCGATCGGCCCGGAAAAGCTGAGAATTCACAGTGAAATTATTCGGCGGCTTCAGGGCAGAAAATCTCGTCTCGGAACTGGTCAAGATGCCAGACCCGTCTGCGCCCGGCGCAGAGAAGACCGTCAACAAGATCAAGAAGCTCGGCGCACCGGCCATTCCCGCCGTCATCGACGCGCTGGCGCTGTCAGACAAGACCCACACAATGGTGCTCGTCGACATCCTGTCCGCGATGGCGAATGACAGGACGCTCGACCAGTTCCGCGAGGGCCTCGCTGACGGCAACGAACGCGTTGTTTCCGGAACGTCCTGGGCGCTGTCCAGTTCGACCGACTACAGCCCGAACAAGCTGCTCGATTTCTTCGAAGACGACGAGGTCTCCAAGGGCGCGTTGATCGACATTCTACGCGTGCACAAGGACGACCTGAGCGTCCACGAGCTGCTGCAGCGCGCCTACGACCTCGAGCCCAAGGAGAAAGCCGCCGTCTTCAAGATCATCGAAGAGATGGTGAAGCCGGACATGGTGCCGGACCTGATTGCTCGCATGGGCGGGAAGGACCCGGTGATCAAAATGCACCTGATGCGTCTGCTGACGAAGTTCGACAAGGATGAAATCGTCGGCACGCTGGAGATCCAGCTCAAGGATCCCAACAAGATGGTCCGAGCCGCCGCGTTAAAGTCGCTGGCGACGCGAGGCCAGAAGCTGAATGTCGAGCCGATCAGCAAATGCCTGACTGACCCCGACCTGGACGTCCAGAGCCGGGCCGTCGACGTCCTGATCAACGCCAATCACCCGGATACGATCAAGTACCTGCTGCCGGCACTGAAGGACGAGTCGGAATACGCTCGTCGTGCCGCCGTCGAGGTCTTAAACGAGATCGGCACCGTCGATTCGGTCAAGGACCTGCTCGAAGCGATCAAGGATGACGACTGGTGGGTCCGGTCACGCGCCGGAGATGCGCTCGCCGAGATCGGCGGGCCCAAGGTCGTCAACTCGGTCGTCGCGCTGATTGGCCACGAGGACGAGGAGATCCGACGCACCGCGATCGAGATCCTGAATGCGACCAAAGACGAGTCGGCCGTTGATCACCTGATTGCCGCGACCGACGACGAGGACTGGTGGGTGCGCGAGCGCGCTATCGACGCCCTGTCCCGCATCGGCAGTCCCAAGGCCCTGCCGAAGCTCGAGGCCCTGCTTGGCCGCGACCCGAAGACCGACGCCGTCGTTATCCGCGCACTGTCCAAGATTGGTAATTCCAAGCACATCACCAAGCTGCTGCCGATCATCAACGACTCGGAGCGCGAAGTTCAGCTCGAGGCGATCAAGGCGCTTTCGATGCTGGCCGATGAAGAACACATCGAGCCGATTCGAAACATCTTCGAGAAGCTGAAGCAGTCGCCCGATCAGACCATGATTAACGTCGCCGACAAGGCGATGAAGGACCTGGACGCCCGTTTCTCGGCAACGGTGATGGCGGAGAACGTTCGGGCCAAGAAGATCGGCGAACACACGCGGACGATGCTGCTCGAGAACGAGGACCTCGACAAGCTGCTCGCGGCGCAGAAACCCGGCGTGCCGGCCGAAGCCGAAGAGGCGACCGAAGAAGCCGCGACGCCCGCCGCCCCGGTCTTCGAAATGCTCGATATTTCGACGCTGGAACCGGGCGACGTCATCGACGGCCGCTACAAGTACATCGAGAAAATCGGTAAGGGTGCGTTCGGCACCGTGCTGCTGATGGAAGACGAGGTCGTCGACGAGCAGTTGATTCTCAAGTTCCTGAACCCGAACGTGTCGTCTGACGAAGAGATGATGAAGCGCTTCGTTCACGAGCTGCGGTACTCACGAAAGATCACGCACCGCAACGTCATCCGAATTTACGACTTCCTGAACCTGCAGGGCTGCTACGCGATCTCGATGGAGTATTTCCCGTCGCATACGCTGTCTGGCGAGATCCCCGACGGCAAGCCGATGGAGATTGCGAAGGCGCTTAAGTACTCGCGCGATATCGCCGCCGGCATGGCTGTCGCACACCAGGCCGGTGTCATCCATCGCGATCTGAAACCCGCCAATATCCTCGTCAACGAAGACGGCCTGTTGAAGATTGTGGACTTCGGCGTCGCCGCCGCAGCCAGCAGTGGCGATACACAGCTGACCAAGACCGGCTATGTGATCGGCTCACCGAAATACATGGCGCCGGAACAGATCCTCGGTAAGAAAGTCGACGAGACCGCCGACATCTACAGCGTCGGGGTCATCATGTATGAGATGGTCACGGGCATTCCGCCTTACAGCCGCGGCGACCACATGTCGGTCATGTACCAGCACGTGCAGGGCAAGGCACAGCCGTGTCAGGAGATAAACCCGGACCTGCCTGACGCTTACGCCGAGATCATCACGAGAGCCATGTCTGTCGACAAGACGAAGCGCTTCCAGACGATGGCGGAACTCACCGAGGCACTGCACGAAGTTCCAGCGGCGGCCGCTACCTGACAAAACTGTGACGTCGCTCTGGCAAGCGCCGTCGATTCCCCCTAGGATACGTGTAAACCGCTGATTCGAAGAGATAAAGGGCCGCCGCATGGCGCGTATTGACGCATTCTTGAAGCTGGGTCTCGCACAGGGCTGTTCCGACGTCCACTTAGCCGTTGGAACTCCGCCGATGCTGCGGATGAACGGCGACCTGATGCCGATCAAGTTCCGCGAACTCTCCGACAGCGAGCTGGAAGCCTACATCCACGAAATCCTGACGGCCAACCAGCGCAACTCGTTCGAAGGCGGCAAGGACCTGGATTTCTCATACGTCACCGACGAAGGCGGTCGATTCCGCGTCAACGTCTTTCGCAAGGTGACAGGCGTCGGCGCCGTGTTCAGGAACATCCCGGCCGAAGTGCCGACGCTGGACCAGCTGAACATGCCCCCTATCCTGAGAGACTTCTGCGATTATCACCAGGGCATGGTGCTGGTGACGGGTTCGACCGGAACCGGTAAGTCGACGACGCTGGCCGCGATGATCGATCACCTGAACAAGACGCGTAACCTGAACATCATCAGCCTCGAGGAGCCGATCGAGTTCGTTCATCCGAGCAAGAACTCGCAGGTCATCCAGCGCGAAGTCGGCACGCATGTGCACAGCTTCGCCGACGGTGTTCGAGCTGCGATGCGCGAGGATCCGGACGTCATCCTGGTCGGCGAGCTCCGCGATGCCGAGACGATCATGATGGCGATGACGGCGGCAGAGACCGGTCACCTCGTGCTGGGCACGCTGCATACGACTGGCGCGGTCAAGACCATCGACCGCATCATCGATGCGCTGCCCGGCGAACTCCGTGAACAGACGAAGGCCTTTCTGTCGATGAGCCTGAAAGCCGTCGTCACCCAGAACCTCGTCAAGACGGTAGACGGGCGAGGACGGAAGGCCATTCTCGAGATCCTCGTGAACAACCGCGCCATCTCAAAACTGATCACTACCGACCAGACACACCAGATCCCGTCGCAGTTGCAGACCGGCGCCGATGCCGGCATGCAGCTGATGGACGCCGCGTTGCTGCAGTCGATACAGAACAAGGAAATCGACGCAGACGATGCCTTCCGTTTCGCGAGCGACAAGAAGAAGTTCCAGCGCTACGTCACCGACACCGGCCTGTATGCCGCCATCGACGCAGAATAACCGGACGAACTGATGCCGAAGATCGACCAATACCTGGAAGCGGCGCTCAAACAGAATGCGTCTGACCTGCACTTCGTGTCCGGTGACCCGGTGCGCGCCCGTATTCACGGCGCCCTCAAGGTCATCGTCGAAGAACGGCAGACGGTCGATGCGGTCAGCGAGGCGCTGACCGAGATCATGGATGGCGCCGCACAGCGCCATTTCGACGAGCACGACTCCGCCGACTTTGCCTACGAGATCGCCGGGCTGTCGCGTTTTCGTGTCAACGTCTTTCGCCATCTGAACGGCATTGGCGCGATCATGCGTGCGATCCCGTCGAAGGCGTTGACGCTCGAGGAACTGGAGATGCCGAACGCCGTGCACCACATGTGCCGGCACACGCAGGGCATGATCCTCGTCACCGGCAAGACCGGCTCGGGTAAGTCGACAACGCTTGCGGCAATGATCGATGAGATCAACAAGCGACTCAAAGGCCACATCCTGACGATCGAGGACCCGGTCGAGTTCGTTCACAAGTCCCAGGGCTGCCTGATGTCGCAACGCGAGATCGGCGTCCATAGCCACAGTTTTGCGGACGCCCTGCACTCGGCCCTGCGTGAAGACCCGGACGTCGTGCTGGTCGGCGAAATGCGTGACCTCGAGACCATCAGCATCGCGGTCACGGCCGCCGAAATGGGTATCCTCGTCATGGGCACGCTGCATACGAACGGGGCCGCACAGACCGTCGACCGCATTGTGAACTCGTTCCCGGCGGATAAGCAGAGTCATATCCGTACGATGATCTCGACATCGTTACGCGGCGTGATCTCTCAGCAGCTGCTGCCGACCAAACACAAACCCGGTCGAGTCGCCGCCCTCGAAATCCTGGTCAACACCCCCGCCGTGAGCAACCTGATCCGGCAGGGCAAGCTCGACCAGTTGGAAACAGCGATGCAGAGTGGCGGCAGCGCCGGCATGCAGACGATGGACAATGCGTTGATGACGCTGGTCGAACGCGCCTGGGTCTCCGGAAAAGAGGCCTACCAGCAGGCGAACAACAAATCGAAATTCGAAAAACTCAAAGACAAAACCTGACCGCCAAATCGCCCTGCACGCCGTCGAGGCGTGGCATAATTCCGGCTTTTCAGCCGGCCCTTCCCGTAAATGAGCGACAAGCAACGCAAGATCCTCGTGACGAGCGCGTTACCGTATGCGAACGGTTCCATTCACATGGGCCACCTCGTCGAATACCTGCAGACTGACATCTGGGTGCGCTTCCAGAAGATGCGCGGCCACCAGTGCACCTACGTCTGCGCGAGCGATGCTCACGGAACGCCGATCATGATCAAGGCGCGCGAACAGGGCGTGACGCCGGAGGCGCTGACCGAGGCGTTCAGCGAGGAATTCAAGCGCGACTTCGCGGACTTCGGCGTCGACTTCGACAACTACCACACGACACACTCGAGCGAGAACGAGGCGCTGACGGTGGAGATGTACGAGGCTCTGAAGGCTCGCGGCGACATCTACACGAAGACGATCGAGCAGGCCTACGATGAGCAGGAAGGCATGTTCCTGCCGGACCGCTTTGTTCGTGGCACGTGCCCCGTGTGCAAGAGCGAGGACCAGTATGGCGACTCCTGCGAAGTCTGCGGCGCGACCTACTCCCCCGCCGACTTGATCGACCCGGTGTCCGTGCTCTCCGGCACGACGCCCGTCAAACGAGAGTCGGAACACTACTTCTTCCGCCTCGGCAACTACGAGACGATGCTGCGTGAGTGGATGCAGGAAGCGAGCCTGGACAAGAACGTGCTGGCGAAGCTCGAGGAGTGGTTCGAGGCGGGACTGCAGGACTGGGATATCTCCCGCGACGCGCCGTATTTCGGGTTCGCGATTCCCGGCGCGACAGACAAGTTCTTCTATGTCTGGCTGGACGCGCCCGTTGGCTATCCGGCCAGCTTCAAAAACCTGTGCGAACGCAGGGACGACCTCGACTTCGACGAATACTGGCGCCCGGGCCACGACACCGAGGTCTACCATTTCATCGGCAAGGACATCATGTATTTCCACACGCTGTTCTGGCCGGCCGTGCTGCACGGTTCAGGCTTCCGTACGCCGACCAGCGTGTTTGCGCACGGCTTTTTGACCGTCAACGGCAAGAAGATGTCGAA
>JAAUXY010026346.1_pt1 | contig 68759 bp, 48 predicted proteins | sample 7278121 | NCBI WGS metagenome assembly JAAUXY01 (sample SAMN14350117, study PRJNA611818) | marine sediment metagenome | isolation source: surface marine sediment (1.8m) | place: French Polynesia: Moorea | collected 2018-08
CCAGGAGGCGACATCATTACAAGCGCCGGACCAAGGGGCCTGCGCACGAGATCGACGTCACCACGTTCCTAAACCTCATGGTGGTTCTCGTGCCTTTCCTCCTGATCACGGCCGTGTTCTCGCGGCTTACGATCGTCGAGCTCAACCTGCCGAGTTCGGCGGGCGGCGCGACGTCGGCCGACCAGGGCTTTCGCCCCGAAGTGGTCGTTCGCGCCGAGACGATCGAGATCACCAACGGCTCGCAGGTCATTGCCGCGATCCCGAAAGTCGACGACGAGTACGACCTCGACACGCTGCAGGACATGATGATCTCGCTGAAGAAGGAGTATCCGGAGCAGGACTCTGCCTCGGTGCTCATGGAGCGCATGATTCCGTATGACTACCTGATCCAGGTCATGGACGTGGTTCGAAGCGTCGAGATCGCCGTCGAAGGCGGCGAGGAAGACGAGTACGAGCTGTATGCGCTGTTCACTGAAATATCGGTCGGAGACGCGCCATGAGGAACACTCGCCGCATTCGCCGCATGTCTCGCAACCGCGTCAAGATCGGCAAGATGAACCTGACGTCACTGATGGACGTGTTCACGATTCTCGTGTTCTTCCTGCTCGTGAATTCGGGCTCGGTCGAGGTCATGGAAGCGCCGAAAACGGTTGTGCTACCGGAATCCCGGGTCGAGGCGAAGCCGCGCGAGACCGTCGTGATCTTCATCAGCCCCGAGGAAGTACTCGTGCAGGGTAAGTCGGTCATGCAGGTCGCGGACATACTCGATGACGATTCGCTGACCATTCAACCAGTGTCCGAACGCCTGCAGGAGATCGGCCAGAGCGTGCTCGGTCCGAACACGGCGGTCGTCGCGGAGAGCCAGGAAGTCACGATCCTCGCTGACAAGAGCGTACCGTTCGACGTCATCCGCAAGGTCATGTCGACCTGCACCGAGGGCGGCTACGAGAACGTCTCGCTTGCCGTAATCCAGAAAGCAGGCCTGGCAACAGCAGGCTGACCAGCAGGCGGAACGTGAGCACAAGTCCAAAAGACGATCGTTCATTCGACGACGAGATCGAAGCCGCCGAGCGGATCCTCAAGGATCTCGAGGAGCAGCGGGAGGAGCCCGCCGACGGTCGCGATAATGGTCTCGAACCACTCGATTCGGAGAATAGCGATATCTCCGAAGACGAGCGCGCGATCCTCGAGGAGATCAGCCGCGAGGAGACCGTGCTCGGCAATATCGAGGGTACCCTCGAGGAGGCCGACGCTCGCCTCGCCGCACTCGAGAAGAAACGTGATCATTACGACGCACTGACCCGAGTCTGCGAGTCGTTGGAGCGACTCGATACGCTTGACGCCCGCGAGCTGTTCTGGGGTGAGAACGGCGTCGATCAGCAGGACGTGCGCATCGACTACGCACGCCGCCAGCTCATTCGCTACGAGGCGGAGATCGAAGCCGCCCAGCTCGACCGCGAGGCGATCGTTGGCGATATCGAGGACCAGAACCTCGTCCTCGATTCGCTCGATACTCACCTGCGCGATGCGATGGAAGAGGAAGAGCGTCGCCGCGCCGAGTGGATCGTCGAGAACGAGGCACGCGAACTCGCCTATCGCGAACAGGTCATGCCGTGGGCGCGCGGCGAAGACGAAGATAAACGCTTCCGGATGGCGCTGGCCTCGGCCCTCGTCATCGGTCTGTTGCTAAGCATCCTGCTGCCGATGGTCGACCTGCCGACACTTCTGCGCGACAAGCTGACCGAGGTACCGGACCGCGTCGCGAACGTTATTCGCCAGGAACTGCCTGAGCCGGAGCCGCCAGCACCGGCGCCCGAGCAGGTCGTCGAGGAAGAGCCGCCCGAGCCCGACGAGCCGGAGCCGCAGCTCGTGGAAGAAGCCTCGGAGACGCCGACCGAAGCCGTCGTGGAGGCAGAGGTCGAGCAGGAGGGTGCCGAACAGGTACAGACCAAGGGCATCCTCGCATTCCGCGAGAGCTTCGCGAACGCGGCGCTGGACCGGCCCAACACAAGGCTGGGATCGCAGGCGCAACTCAGCGAGGCCGGCGAGTCCGCGGTCGGTCGCCCCGAACGCTCGATGGTGGCGACGTCGGCGCCGGGTTCGAGCGGCGGTATCAATCTCTCCGACATCAGCAGGGACGTGGCCGGGGGTGGCCAGGGCATCGAGGGTGTCGCCGTATCCCAGGTGGCGAGCACGATCGGCACGGGCGACGGACCGGACCGGCCGCTGGCCGCAGGGTTGATCGCCGGCCGTACCGACGAAGAAATCCAGATCGTGTTCGACCGCTACAAAGCGGCGCTCTACCGACTCTACAACCGCGAGCTGCGTCGCGACCCGACGCTCAGGGGCCAGATTGTGCTGACGCTGACGATCGAACCGGATGGCTCGGTTTCGATGTGTGCAGTCCAGTCGAGCGACATGAACGCGCCAGCGCTTGCCGATCAGGTCGTGAACCGCGTCAGGGGCTTCGATTTCGGTGCGAAGGAAGACGTCTCGGCGATCACGATTATTTATCCTATCGACTTCCTGCCAGCCGGCTAGCATGTCGCGCTCGGAGAACTCCGATCGACTTCCTGCCCGCGGGCTAATGCCTGTCCTGAGACTTACGGCCCTGCTTGCCGCCGCGGCGATGCTGGCGGGATGCGGAACGCGAACCGTCAACGCCTTTGTCGGCTACGACACCCGGAACTTCGCCATGGGCTGTGGTCAGGCCCGCGAGATCGTCAACAAGGCCGACGAACTCGGACGCGACTATCAGTCGACCGTCCAGATCGCGCAGTCGAAACTGAACTGGTGCAACGTCAGCGGCAAAGGTCCATTCTTCGTTGCCGGTTATTTCAACAGTGCAGCCAAGGTCTACGAGTTCAGGGAGGTCCGGCTTGATGATGCCTCTGCCGTAAATCGCTTCTGCCTCGACGTTGCAGCCGCCAACAACGTTCTGGATACACCGCCCGCCAAGCTGCGCTTCGTGATGCGGACGATCAGCGGTGAGACGGAGACCGTCCGCTGCGATGCGTTCGTGCGGGAGCTGGCGCAGTACTCGCTGGTACCCCTCATTGCGCCGTCGCGTCGACCGCTGCTGGTCGAGCTGGAGGCCGTACTCGTACAGTCGAGCGGCGTGAACCCGCGCATCGATGGCGCAGCCGAGCATTTCTACGAGGGACTCAGCGACAAGCTCAGGAAAATCGTCGACGACCTGGGCGTTTGAATCGACGATATTGGCGTCGAAGCAACCGCGTCACGACAGACGATCATTGACGCTGGCCGTTGTTCGACCGCGTGTGTTGCGGAGCGGCAACCAACTTCGGAACCGGCTGCGGAACACCGCTTTACATAAACCGCTGTCGGCGCACGCCGACAGGCCGAGGCTTCTGTCAAATCGCCGGGCAGCGAAATACCCCCGCTGGAACCCGCGTCACTACTCGCTTTACGGCACCCGTCACAGTTCCGCAACCGGGCGGCAAAGGTGTGATGTAAGTCACCTCTTCCCAGACCCGGGTTGGCCATAGTCCGTCTTCAGGGCCCTGAAAACGTCCGCCAGGCGGTTCGTTTTCCAACGCGCAGGACGCGCGAAAAAACGCGGAAACGCCGGTATTTCCGGCGCCGCAGAAAAGGCACAAGGAAGGCGAACACGTCAGACATGACCCGGTTTTCCCGTAAACCCGTCAAATTCCCGGTCAGCGGAGTCCTCTCCGTCCTGGTCGCCGGCCTGTTGTTGTTCGCGAATCCCGCCGAAGCACAGGTGCCGCCGACCTGTCCCGCGAACCTCGCCACCGCGGACCTGATTGACCACGACTTCTCCGTCAGCTTCTGCGAGCTCTGCGACATCGGTACGGTCCGCCTCGAGATCGAGAACCCGTACCGCCAGGCTGACAACGTCGACTTCTCCGACATCGTTGTCACCGAAGACCTGCAGATCTCCGGCCTGACCTACCTGCCCGGTACGACGCGCTTCACGGCAACCAACATGGCACCGCCGCCGCTCGTCGAGCCGGTCGTCAACGGCCCGAACGGTTCCGTCCTCACGTGGACGCTGGACCCGGCGTTCACGATGGACGGCCCGCCGGGGGCCTTCGGTAATACGCCGCGACTCGCGATCGAGTTCGACGTCCGTCGCGTACCGGCGCTCGGCGAGGAAGGCCTGGTCGGCGCCAATCGCACGATCAACGCCGAGGTCGAGTTCACGCCGAGCTGTGAGCTGACCTATCGCCACACCGACGAGACGGGCAACGGCACGCTGCCGCTCCGCGAGCCCGAGCCGACGATCATCAAGCTCGGCCGCAACGTCGATGCCGCCCAGGGCGCGGGCAGCTACTCCGACCCGGTCTACGGCCACGAGAACGACGACGTGATCTGGCGCATCGAAGTCCTGAACAACGGTGACGCGCCGCTGCAGGACTTCCGCTTCGACGACGTCATGGATCCGGGCAACTACGTCATCGACTACATCTGCGACAACGAGGGCGACGCCGACTCGGCCGCCACCGGCGGCGGCATCGGTGACTGCCAGGCGACCGGCGGCGTTACGACGCTGAACAACGTTTCCGTGCAGGCCCTGTTCGGCGGCGCAGCCAATCCGTACATCGTCGCCCCGGCCGGCGGCAGCGGCTTCTACTACCTCGTCGGCCGCGTCACCGATTCCTGCGTCGATCGCATCAACACGGTTTCCGACGTCGAGTGGGGCTGCCAGGTCCAGGCACCGCCCGGCGGCATCGCGGCGACGTCGCTTGGACTGACCGCGGGCGACACGGCCGAAATGGGAACCCTGTCCGACTGGGCGTCGCTGGACATCGACGTCGCCCTGACCGGCACCAACCTCGGCCAGCCGATGGGCAGCAAGGGCACGGTCACGATCACGATCACGAACAACACCGGCGGCACGATCATGGGCGGCGCCGGCGGTTTCCGCCTGCGCAGCGTTCTGCCGCCCGAGTACGTCGTCGACCCGACCTTCGACCCGACGGTGACGATCAGCCCGGCCTATGGCAACTACCCGGGCATGCTCGACACGCTCGCGTGGACCAACCCGGAGCCCGGCACCTACCCAACGGTTACCTCGACCGATCCGGCCGACCTGCTGGCCAACACCGCACCTGAATTCCTGGTCACGAGCAGCACGGTCAACCCGGATTTTGCCGACCACGTGAACATGCTGCGCCAGGGCGACGTGCTGCAGGTTCGCTTCCGCACGGTCCTGATCGATCCGACCTACTACGACTACGAGGCCTACATCGACCTTCGCGACGAGGCCCCAAATTCCGATCCGCCGAACGACGGCACGGACACGGACCCGGTACAGACTTTCCCGATTTCGAGCACGGTCGACGTCTGGTTCGAGGAATTCTGTAACCGCACCGAGCGCAACCTGACGATCGTCGAGAACGACACGGCCAATCCCGAGGACATCGACCTCGACATGATCGGCAATCCGCTGGTCTACATCCTGACCAACGACGACGTACTGCCGCTGCGCGTCGACCTGAACAACAACGGTGGTCACGACGCCGACGATTACTTCGCCTACGTGAGCTTCGGCGAGGCGATGCTCGTTGACTCGGCCCCCGGCAGCTGCTCCGTCACGACCAATCCGCCGGCGCGCCCCGAGTGGAAGATCCCGGTCGGCATACCCGCGTCGGCGACCGTCTACGAATGTGACCCGGGCGTCGTGCCGGCTGGCGGCACCCGGTCGCTCAACTTCGATGTCCGGAAGAACCCTGACGTCAACGCTGACGACGACCTGACCTTCCGCGCCGACGTCGTCGGTGAGATCACACTGAGCGACGGCGACCTGCTCTGGTTCCCGACCCCGACCGTTCGCGGCGACGGCGAGCTGCCGCGCGCCAACGACTACACGGTCGACACGCTGCGTGCGCGCGTCGTCGGCTACAACCTGCTGAAGAGCCAGGTCGGCACCTGCACGGAGAACAACCCGCCGCCGGCGAGCCCGGACGACCAGGTTCAGATCGGTGAGGAGTGCCGCTTCCGCATCGAGTCTGGCGGCTGGTTCGGCTTCGAGACGCCGGGCTTCACGTACATCGCGGTGCAGGACATCCAGGTCGACGACAACCTGCCGGATGGCCAGGGCTACCTGCGTTCCGAAGACCCGCTGCAACCGGGCTACAGTACGGCGCGGATCTCCGGCGTTACGCTGCTGCCGCCGCCGGCGCCGCTCGACGAGGGCACGTTCTTCTGGACCCACAACACGACGGTGCCCGAGCGCATCGACGTCAAGGATCACTGGTTCCGCTCCGAGTTCGAGGCGCGGCTGCTCAACGACCCGGTCGATTCGTCTGCGCCGCCGAACCAGCACGCGGCCGTGCGGCCGAACATCCTGACATCCGAGTTCGACGCGATCTTCGAGAACCCGCTGACTGGGCTCGAGGAGACCTATCGCCTGAACCCGTCGACCATCGGCTACCCGCCCGAAGCGCGTCGCCGGGTAGACCTGATCGTCACCGAGCCGCGGCTGGTGCTCACTAAGACGGTCTGTAACGAAACGATCTACGGTGCTGGCCCGGCGTGCACGAACTTCGTGCCGCTCGCGGATGACGGCGATGCGTTCGATACCTACATCTGGCGCGTCCAGGTCGAGAACGAAGCGGCCGCGAGCAGCGTGACCCGTGCGCCTGCCTACGACATCACGGTCACGAGCGTTACCGACGCCGCCGACCTGCAGTACGTCGACCCGCTCGAAACGGACGGCATCGACAACGACGGCAACGGCGAGATCGACGAGGTCGCGGGCGAAGGCCAGATCGTGCCGGACAACGACGTGCTCATGGGCGCGCCGGCACAGATCATCGCGGACTATACGCACAGCGACGCGCTGCTCAGGATCGATCCGGGCAACAGCGTTTATCTCTATTACCGCGTCGACCCGTACGACGATGTCGCACCGCTGCAGCGGCTGACGAACACGGTAACGGCAACCTACGACTCGCTGGAAGGCGACTTCGGCAACCAGACGGCGCCGACGGGCGCCAACGGTGAGATCGGCGGTGCCCGCCAGTACCTGTCCGATGTCGCCGACGCGACGATCCAGATCATCCCGGTCGAGGTGCAGCCGAAGGAAATCCTGCGGACGTCGAACACGCCGCTGGTTGCCCCGGCGACGCCGCAGCCGGTATCGATCGGTGAGGAACTCGAGTTCGAACTGCGTACGCTCATCCCGGTAGCACAGCTTCGCAACTTCACGATTCGCGACGAGCTTCCACCTGATATGCGCTGCATCGAGGCGCCGGTCGTCGATCTGGATGCGCCGCCATACGACGCCGCCGGCTTCGTGCCGGGCGGCTCGTTTACGCCGATCTGTACCGATGACGAGGTCATCTGGAACTTCGGCAACCAGACGGTCACGTCGTCACCGCGCGACGACCGCCGCTTCGACTTCTACATCCAGTTCATCGCCCGGGTCGACAACGCCGATGGCAATCGCGACGGCACGCCGATCCGCAACGGCGGTATCTACACGACGGCCCAGGTCAGCTACGTCGACGAAGTCTCGAACACCGTCGTCATCGATTTCGAGGCGGCCGAAATGGTTGTCGCCGAGCCGCTGCTCGACGTCACCAAGGAATTCTCGGTCGAGACGGCTGACGCCCTGGACCGCCTGACCGTTACCGTGACGGCGACCAACAACGGCACGGCGACGGCGTATAACCCGCGGTTCCTCGATGACCTGACCGGCACGCGTTACACGTACATCGGCGACGTCGCGGGCGACAACATCCCCGATACGATCGATACGACGACCTACGGCGCCAACGCCCCGCTGTTCAGCTACACACCGGGCTATGCAATTGCACCGGGCGCGTCGATCAATTTCACGTTCGTCGTCGAGGTCGCGACCGACGTCGAGCCGCTCGAGGTCATGCCGAACACGGTCTGGGCCGACTGGACCTCGCTGCCGGCCGATACCACGTCGCTCAACACCGGCGGCACGATCGGCACCGCAGGCGACGTCGACGGCATGCGCATCGGCGCGGTGCCGCCGGCCGGCGATACCCTCAACGATTACGAGGCCGAGGGCTCCGACTCGGTCTATGTGCCATCGCTCGCGATTGCGAAGACGGATCTCGACCCGGCGGCGCCGGCCGAGATCGGCCTGCACAAGAATTTCGACGTCCGCATCGACCTGCCGGAAGGCGTGAGCTACGCAGTCAGCCTCGGTGACGATCTCGACACCGGCAGCGCCAGCTACGTATTCGCCGACAACGCCGACTTCGACGTCACCTACGAGTTCGTCGGCATCTCGACGATTAACGGCCAGCCGGCGGACGAGACCGCGCTGAATGCGGTACCGGCCGACGGCTCGAGCGGCGTCATCACGTGGGACATCGGCGACGTCGTCACCGACGTCGAGGACGATACGGCGACGGCCGACATCTCGCCGTATATCCGGGTCAGCTATGCGGCCCGCGTCAACAACGACCTCGCCACCAACGTCGGCAGCACGCTGCAGAACTCGGCGACCGCGTATTTCACGAACGGTGACACCGGACTGCAGGACTCGGTCAACGACGTAACCGCCGCGATCACGGCCATCGAGCCGGCGCTGACCGCGACCAAGGCAATCAGCAACGTCACCCTCGGCAAGGCGCCGACCGACCCGATTGCGCTTGGCGATATCGTCCAGTACGTACTGACCATTCCGAACATCGCCAACTCGGTAGCCTACGACACCAACATCGTCGACACGCTGCCGGTCGAGCTGCAGCTGTACGCAGGCTTCACACCGACGGCCACTATCGATGGCGTCCCCGTGGCCGGTTTCGTCGGCACGCCGACGGGCGCGCCGGACGGACCGCTCGTCTGGGGCGCGGGCAACGGCGACGGCAGCCTCGACATCGCGCCGGGCGCGACCCTCGAGGTGACCTACCAGGTCGAGCTCATTGCCCCGGCCGACGAGACGATCGCGCTGACCAACATCATCTGGGTCGACTGGACGTCGCGCGAAGGCGACGACGTCTACGAGCGCACGGGCGCTGGCTGCCCGACCATCGTCGCACCGGACGACTACTGCTTCGGTCCGGCGTCCGCCGACGGTACGCCGCTGCCGGTCGGACCGCCGCCCGTGCTGTTCAAGGACAACACCCAGCCGGTGGCGACGATCGGCGAGGAATTCACCTACCGGATTACCATCCCGGGCGCCGTGCACCCGCTGCCGCTCTATGACGTGCGGGTTCTCGACGACCTCGGTGCCTCGGCCGCTGACATGAGCTTCGTCAGCGTGACGAAGGTCGCAGGCTCCATCGACTGGAACCCGGTCAACACGGGCTCGGCGACCAACCTGGTCATCGAAGACCCGGTTCGCGGCATCGATATCCCGGTTGGCGAGCAAATCGTGCTCGACGTTACCGTCCGCCTCGACGACACGCCGACCAACGTCCGCGGTCTCGACTTCACCAACACGGCGGACTACACCTACAACCGCCTCGACGACGCGCCGGCGACGATCCTGCCGAGCGGGCCTTACACCGGCCAGCCGATGACGATCGTCGAGCCGGACGAGCTGACGCTCGAGAAGTCCGGCCCGCCGCAGATGCAGGCCGGCCTGCCGTCGCAGTTCACGCTCAACGTGCACAACATCGGCGACTCGCCGGCTTACGGCGTCACCATCTACGACCAGCTGCCGAACGAGCCGACCGCCGGCACCTGCGACGTAGCGCCCGACAATTTCGCGGCCCAGGTCTTCGAGGCGGATGCCACGACCGCCGTGTCCGCACCGCTCGTTGAGGGTACCGACTTCTCGGTGACCTTCACCGGCGACCCGACCTGTACGGTGCAGGTCACGACGCTGAACGCTGCCGCAGCCATCGGCGCCGACCAGCGCCTGATCGTGACCTACGATTCTTCACTCGACCTCGACAGCGAGCAGGGCATCAACCTGACCAACGTCGCTGGCGCAACCGAGTGGTTCAGCCTCGACGTGTCGGACCCGGTCGCGGCGACGTATGCGCGCACCTATACCCGTACGATCACCGACGGCACGGTAGGCACACTCGACCACGAAGATGCGCACACGGCCATCGTGTTCGCACCGGTACTGCGCTTCGAGAAGACGGTCGTCAACGTCACGACCGGCGAAGACCCGGCCACCGTTGCCACGCCGGGCGATGTGCTGCGCTACAGCCTGCTCATCGAGAACCTGAGCGATACGCCGCTCAACGACTTCGCGTTCGTCGACGAACTGGATCGCCTGAACGGCGTGCCGCTGTTCGCGCCGGGCACGCTCACCGTCGTCACGTCACCGCCGGTGGCCAACGTGACGAACACCGATCCTGTTGGCGGTGCGGCCGGCACCGGCCTGCTCGACGTCCGCGGCCTGGATCTCGGCCCGACCGGCGACACCGTGCTCGTCGAGTTCGAAGTCGCGCTGGCGCCGGTCATCGCGAACGACACCTTCGTCTACAACCAGTCACAGATCGAGTTCGCGACCCTGATCGTCGCGCAGAGTGACGACCCGAACATCAACGGCCAGGCCGATCCGAACATTGCGGGCGACGAGGACCCGACGCAGGTCCGGATCCAGTCCGCGCCGGACTTCCGCATCGAGAAGGTCTCGTCGTACCTGACTGGCGACCCGAACGTGCTGCTGGCCGGCGAGCGCCTGCGCTACACGATCGAGGTTGAGAACGTCGGCACCGACAACGCCACGGGCGTGACCCTGGTCGACATGCTGCCCGCGAACACGACCTACGTGGCCGGCAGCACCTCGCTCAACGGCGTGGCGATAGCGGACGGCGCGAATGGCCTGCCGCTCATCGACGGCATCGACCTGAACGCGCCGGGCGACGCGACGCCGGGCAACATGAACGCCCAGGCCGTGGACAACGTCGCGACGATCGTGTTCGACGTCGATGCCAATGCCGACCTGCTCGACGGCACGGTGCTGTCGAACCAGGCCTTCGTCAGCGCGCTCGACTACAGTCTTGTCGACCTGCCGTCAGACGACCCGCGTACGCCGGTGCCCGACGACCCGACCATGGACGTCGTCGGTAACGTGCCGCTCCTGTTCGCGCCGAAGACGGCCGAGCTGCTCGTCGACCTTGGCACGCCGGGCGTCGTCGATCCGGGCGATACGCTGCGCTACACGATCACGGCCTACAACAACAGCCCGGTCATCCCGGCCACGAACGTCTACCTGACCGACGGTGTGCCGCTGAACGTAACCTACGTTGAGGACTCGACGACGCTTAACGGCGCCCCGGTTGGCCAGCCGGACGCTGGCACGTTCCCGCTCGAAAATGGGCTGCCGATCAGCTCCGCGGACCTGACGCCGCCGATACCGAACGGTGGCGAGGGCACGCTGACGCCGGGCGAGTCGGCCGTCGTCACCTTCGACATGCTCGTCGACGATGCGGTGCCGACGGGTACGCTCATTACCAACCAGGCGGTCATTTCGACCGAAGAACTGGCCAACGTCCTGACCGACGGTGACGGCAACCCGGCGACGGGTCCGGAGCCGACTGTTGTAGTCGTCGGCGATGCCCAGCAGCTCGCGATTACGAAGACGGTCTCCGTGGTTGGTGGCGGGCCCGCGCTGGCGGGCGCCGAGCTCGAGTACCTCGTCACGGTGACGAATATCGGTGCGGTACCGGCGCTGTACGTCGTGATCACGGACGACCTCGAGGACCCGATCCCCGGCCAGCTCATCTACGTCGACCAGTCTGCGGTCATGAACGGTTTCGCCGACGGCGTCAGCTTCGACGGGACGACGATCACTGCTGACTACTTCAACGAATACGGGCCGCTGGAGCCGGGCGCAGAGGTCACTCTGCGTTTCCGCGCCAACATCTACGATACGGCGCCTGACGGCACCACCATCATCAACATCGCCGAAGTCGGCTGGAACGATCCGGTCCAGTACCTGACCGCGCAGGTTTCGATCGACGTCGGCGCGATGCCGAACGCGGGCATGCTGAGCGGCAACGTCTTCCACGACTCCGACTACGACAACACGCCCGACCCGGTCGAACGCCAGCTCGAAGGCTGGACCGTGCAGCTGCTGCGCAACGACGAGCCGCTGCGTTCGGTGCAGACCGACGTCGACGGTTACTACCTGATCTCCGGTGTCGTGCCGAACTACGCGACCGGCGACATCTACTCACTGCGTTTCTCGGCACCGGGCGCAACGTCGCGGACGGCGCTGATCGGCTACACGGACTCCGACTTCACGGATGGCCTGCAGGAGATCACGGATATCGAGGTCACCGCCGGCAGCAACCTGCTCGCGCTGAACCTGCCGGTCGATCCCAACGGCGTCGTTTACGACGCGGTATCGCGTCTGCCGCTCGCGGGCGCCGTGATCACGCTGATCGATGCGCGCACGCAGCTGGCGGTATCGAACAGCTGTTTCGACGACCCGAACCAGCAGGGCCAGGTCACGGTCGGCAACGGCTACTACAAGTTCGACCTGAACTTCTCGCAGGCCGACTGCCCGAGCGGCGGCGATTACATCCTGCGCCTCGAGCCGCCTGGCTCGAGCTTCGTCGGCGGCGTCTCCGAGCTGATTCCGCCGACCACGGATCGTTCGACGTATCCGTTCGAAGTCCCGAACTGCCCGGGTTCGACGGACGACGCCGTGCCGACGACGGTCGACTTCTGTGAAGTGCAGCCGAGCGAGTTCGAGCCGGACACGGGCGTCCAGGCGCGCAGCCAGCGCACCGTGTACCACACGCGACTGCGACTCGACGACAGCCAGTCGCCGGGCTCGGCACAGCTCTTCAACAACCACATCCCGCTCGACCCGATTCTCGGCGGTGCGGTAGCCATCACCAAGACGACGCCGAGCCTGAACGTGGTCCGCGGCGAGCTGGTGCCATACGTCATTACGGTCAGCAACTCGTATGGCGTCGACCTGCAGGACGTCAGCGTCGTCGACCGCTTCCCGGCCGGCTTCCGCTATATAGAAGGGTCGGCGCGCCTTGACGACGTCGCAACCGAACCGGTCGTCGTCGGCCGTGAACTGATCTGGCCGGGCCTGTCGCTCGCGCAGTCCGGCACGCGCACGATCAAGCTGCTGCTGGCCGTCGGTGCCGGCGTCACCGAGGGCGAGTTCGTCAACCGCGCGCAGGCCGTAAGCTCGCTGACCGGCAACGCGATGTCCGAGGAAGCGACGGCGACCGTTCGCATCGTTCCGGACCCGACCTTCGACTGCACGGACGTGACGGGCAAGGTCTTCGACGACTACAACCGCAACGGCTACCAGGATCCGGGCGAAAACGGCATCCCCGGCGTGCGTCTCGTCACGGCGACGGGCCTTGCGGCGAAGACCGATGCCGGCGGCCGCTACCACATCACCTGCGCGATCGTCCCGAACGAGAGCCGCGGCAGTAACTTCGTCGTGAAGATCGACGACCGCACGCTGCCGAGCGGCTTCCGCCCGTCGACGCGGCCCGTGCAGATCCAGCGCGCTACGCGCGGTAAGGCGCTGAAGATCAACTTCGGTGCATCGATCCATCGCGTCGTCGGCCTCGACATCGCCGACGCCGTCTTCGAGCCGGGCACGACCGAGATGCGCGGCCTGTGGGAGCCACGCATCGGGCTCCTGCTCAAAGAACTACAAAAGGCGCCCGCCGTCCTGCGACTGTCCTACGTTGCCGACGTCGAGAACGAGCACCTCGTCGAGCAGCGTCTGGACGCGATCAAGGATCGCATCATGCAGGAATGGCAGGCACTGAACTGCTGCTACGAACTCGTCATCGAGCCAGAGATCTACTGGCGACTCGGCGAGCCGGCGGACCGCAGCAGGGGGATGAAGCGGTGAACGCCATGACGAAGAAATATCGTCTCAGCGCCGCCTGGTTGCTGCTGCTCGGGCCCACGCTCGTGAGTGCCCCCGCAGTTGCCAAGGGTGTCGAGGAAGCACCCGTGGGCGAGGCGGTCGAGAAACACCTGTCGCCTGACGAGCCATTCATGCAGTGGGTTCAGGACCCCGAGCGCGTTGACGCCGATATGGCCGACATGATCGTGACGCGCGAGACCACGGCAGAGGCCTTCGAGACCATCAAGCTGTCAAATCTCGTGCCGCCCGTGCACTTCGAGTCGGGCGTCGCCGACATACCGAGCGAGACGGTTGTCATGTTGAGCGAGATCCTCGGCCGCATGCAGGACCGGCTCAACGTGCGTGTGCATCTCGTCGGCCACGCCGACAGCCAGCCGCTGTCGCTCGCGCTGCAGGAAATCTATGGTGACAATGAAGGCCTGTCACGTGAACGTGCCGGCGAAGTCGCCCAGTATCTGCAGGACGCCCTCGCGCTGCCGCCGGAAGGTGTGTCTTACGAGTGGCGCGGCGACCGCGAGCCGCTGGCGACTAACCTGACGCCGGAAGGCCGCGCGCAGAACCGCCGCGTCGAGATCGAGGTCTGGTATGACGAGCCGGGCGAGAAGGTCGCGCTCGAGGAGTTCCTCGTGCCGCACGAGATCAAGCGCGCGAAAGTTTGCCGCATGGAAACGGTCTGCAAGCTGCGCTACGTCGACGGCCACGCCAAGCGCGCGCGCGTGCAGAACCTGATCGCACCGCTCTACTACGACGAGCAGTCCATCGAAGTAACGGCCGAATTCATCGAGCGCGTCCAGGAAGCGCTCGACAACCTCGCCGGCAAGCAGAACGTTGCCGTGCGCTTCGTTGGCTACAGCGACGACCAGCCGCTCGAAGGCCGCATGGAGCGCATCTACGGAACGCCGCTCGGGCTGTCGAAAGCACGCGCACGTCGCGTTGCACTCGCGGTGCAGGATGAGCTCAACCTGCCGAACGACGCCGTCGAGAGTGACGGTCGCGGCGATATCCGGCCGCTCGGCTCGAACATGACGGACCACGGACGCGCATTGAACCGTCGCGTCGAGGTCGAATTCTGGTACGACGATCCGCTGAAGGACCTGCCGGACGAGCCGCAGATGTGCCCGGAGCAGGCCGGCGCCGAGATCGTCACGCGGGTGTTTGATCCGGCGACGCCAATCGCCAGCGTCGAGTTCGTCGACGGCGAAGCCGTCGTTCCGGCTGGCTACGCCGCCGAGCTCGAGACAGCGATGGCGGAGGCTGCGGACAGGACCAACGTCAGGCTGCGCTTCCTCGGCTACACGCAGAACGAGCGTCTCGAGCGCCGTACGGCCGCCGTCTACGGCGACGACATCGGCCTGTCCGCGTCGCGTGCACGTCGCGTGATGGAACGGGTCGCGGAAGACCTCGGCCTCGAGCCGTCACAGGTCGAATTCGAAGGCCGCGGCTACGTGCATTCGCCGGACGTCGTCAACACGGGCTTCGTGCAGGGCGACACGTCGCACGTCACGGCGCAGGTCGTCTACGACGAGCTCGCCATCCTCGATGACTACGAGGGCGTGGACGTCACCCGCATCACCCGGGAGCTGAAGCCGGAGAACCCGCTCGGCCTGAACCTGATGCGCATCACGGTCGACGGCGTGCCGATAGACGATCCGGAGCGCAGCTCCGCGGACATCCAGCGCTGTACCGACGTCGCGATGGAGGTCGCCAACATCCAGTTCGGCTTCGACAACCTGAGTTCGGCGCCGCGCCTGTCCGTGACGACGCGCTCGCCGCGCATCGTCGTCGACCGCGAGATTGACGTGCAGACGATGGTGACGCCGGTCGAATTCCGCATGTACACGAACTACTCGTACTTCATCGATCGTGCCGAGGTACGCGTGTTCGAGGCCGGCAAGTCGACCGAGGCCGAGCCGCTCGACGTTGTCGACATGCCGCTGGACGGCACCGCGCACTGGCAGCCGCCGGCCGCGTGGTTCAAGGCGCCGGTCTACGAACTCAACTACGTCCTTCGCGCCTATAGCGAGGACGGCAATTTCGACGAGACGACGGCGCAGCCGCTGTGGGTCGTTTACGACAACATCGGCGACCAGGGCCCGATCGACGCGCCGCCGATACAGGACCCCCTCGAAGAGCCTGAGCCCGAGACGCTGATGGCCTACGGCGAGAACCTGCTCGGCGTGCACAACATCGCGCTCGGCAGCGGCACCGTCAGCGTGCGCGGCGACAGCATACCGGCCGATCACGAGGTGTACGTAGCCGGCCGGCCTGTGCCCGTGGACGAGAACGGCAGCTTTGTGACCGAAGAGGTGCTGCCCGATGGTGCACACACGGTCGAGGTGGCCGTCATCGACCCCGAGGGCCGCGGCGAGCTGTACCTGCGCGACCTCGAATTCGAGTCCAACGACTGGTTCTACGTCGGCATGGCCGATCTGACGGTCTCGGACGGTTCGGCGGGCGAGGCCGCCGAGCTCCTGGCGGGCGACAACCCGGCCTACGATGTCGACTCGAGCGTCTACGGCCGGCTGGCCTTCTTCGTCAACGGCAAGTTCGGCGACCACTGGCGCCTGACCGCGAGCGCGGACACCCGCGAGGGATCCATCGAGGACATTTTCTCGAACTTCATGGAGAAGGACCCGCGGTCGCTGTTCCGCCGGATCGATCCCGACTACTACTACCCGACCTTCGGCGACGACTCGACGGTCGAGGAACTCGCGCCGACGATGGGCAAGTTCTACGTGCGCCTGAGCGATGGCAACAACTACGGCCAGTGGGGCAACTTCAAGATCGGCTACATGAACAACGAGCTCGCGCAGGTCGATCGCGGCCTCTACGGCGCGAGCTTCGGTCTGCAGAGCGAGGCAACAACCGAGTTCGGTGACCAGCGCTACGCGGTCGACGTCTTCGGCGCGGAGCCCGGCACCGTCGCCGGTCGCGATGAATTCCGCGGCACTGGTGGCTCGCTGTATTTCCTGAGTCGCCAGGATATCCTGGTCGGCTCGGAGCGGATTCGTATCGAGACACGTGACAAGGCCTCGGGCATCGTCACGGGCGTCACCAACCTGACGCCGTCGCTGGACTACGATGTGGACTACCTGCAGGGCCGCATTGTCCTGTCAGCGCCGCTCAACTCGACGGCCAACGACAACCTGCTGATCCGCAGCGACGCCGTTTCCGGCGACGAGGCCTACCTCGTCGTCCGCTACGAATACACACCGGGCTTCGACGACCTGTCGGCCGTGTCGACCGGCGGACAGGCGCACTACTGGCTCGGCGACTACGTGAAGCTTGGCGTCACCGCCAACACGAACGAGCAGGACGAGGGTGACAGCTCGCTGAACGCGGCCGACGTCACTCTGCGCCTGAGCGCCGACTCGTGGATCAAGTACCAGACGGCGACCAGCGAAGGCCTGGTCTCGATGCCGACTTTCTCGCAGGATGGCGGCTTCGAGTTCGCGGGCTACGACCCGAACGCGTTCGTCAACGCCGAGGCTGATGCGACGCGGGCCGACCTGAGTATCGGCATGCGAGATATCGTCGGCTGGGGCGATGCACGCCTGACGGCCTATCAGCAGGACGTCGGCGCCGGCTACTCGGCACCGGGACTGACGGCCCTGACCGACACGACCAACTACGGCGGCAGCCTGAGTCTGCCGATGGGCGACCGGCTCGCGCTGACCGCGAAGCTCGACTACCGCGAGCAGGACCAGGGTATCGAGACCGAGGCGCTCGAGTACAACCTGAGCTACCAGCTCTCGTATCACTGGGACGTGAGCGCGGGCTACCGCGAGGACAACCGTATCGACCGCTCGATCAACGTGCCGCTGTCGCAGGAGCTCGGCGAGCGCGCCGACGCCGTGCTGCAGGTCGGCTACGACTCGAAGGACACCTGGCGCGTCTACGCGTTCTCGCAGGACACGCTGTCGACCACCGGCGACCGCGAGACCAATGCTCGCCAGGGCGTCGGCGGCTCGTTCCGCTTCTCGGACACGCTCAGCATCGACATGGAGGTCTCGGACGGCGATCTTGGTACGGGTGGCCGCGTCGGCACCAACTACATCGTGTCGGATCGCACCAGCATGTACCTGAACTACGCGCTGGAGAACGAACGCACCGACACGGCCCTGGCGGCGAGCCGAGGCCGCGAGGGCAACCTCGTCGCGGGCGTGAAGTCACGCCTCAGCGACAGCACGAGCGTATTCCTCGAGGAGCGCTACCAGCAGAGCACGGCGATGACTGGCCTTACCCACGCCACGGGTGTGAGCTTCGCGCCGAACGGCAACTGGAGCCTCGGCATCAACTCGGACATCGGCACGCTGCGCGACCAGGTGACCGGCGCCGAGACGGAACGCCTCGCCGGCGGCCTGCAGGTCGGCTACGGCGCGGAGAAGCTGCAGTTCTCGAGTGCCATCGAGTATCGCAACGACGACGCGCAGCAGCCGGACCTGACTCGCACGGAGCGCAAGACCTGGCTGTTCCGCAACAACGTCAAGTATCAGCTGAACCCGGGCTCACGCCTGCTCGGCCAGTTCAACCACTCGACCAGCGAAAGCTCGCAGGGCGAGTTCTTCGACGGCGGCTTCACGGAGGCCGTACTCGGTTACGCGGTACGCCCGATCGACAACGATCGCCTGAACGCGCTGGTCAAGTACACCTACTTCTACAACATGCCGACGACCGACCAGTCGACGCTGCAGAACGTCGCGGCCGAGTTCCTGCAGAAGACGCACATCGCCGCCGTCGACGTCACCTACGACCTGACGCCGAAGTTCTCGATCGGCGGCAAGTATGCCTACCGACTGGCGCAGGTGAGCCTCGATCGCGAAGACCCCGAGTTCTTCGATAACAACGCCAACCTGTACGTCGTTCGCGGCGACTACCGCCTCGGCAAGAATTGGGAATTCCTTGCAGAGGGTCGCCTGCTCGACATGCCGGATCTGAACGAGAGCCGCGCCGGCGCGCTGCTGACGATCTCGCGCTACCTCGGCGATCACATCAAGCTCGGTGTCGGCTACAACTTCACCGACTTCTCCGAGGACCTGACGGACCTGAGCTACGATCACCATGGCTTCTTCCTGAACCTGACCGGTTCGCTCTAGTTTCAATGACTCGCGTCCTTGCCGTCGTCCTGCTGTGTATTGCCATCCCGGCGCTCGGCAATGATGCGGCGTGGTCCCCGCCCGAGAACCCGGACCCCCGCGCCATCTTGGACGAAGCCAGGGCGGATCGACACGCCGGGCGATACGCCGAGTCCCTCGCCAAGCATGTCTGGTTTCACGACAACGCCCTGAAGCTGGATCGAGCTCTCGCGGGCGTGCGGCTGTCTTTTGCCCTGTCCGACTGGAAGCAACTCGCCGACCGCTACCCGCCGGCGCTAGCCAGGATGCGGGAGATACGCGACCGGGATGAACGCCGGGTCATGGAGAACAAGGCCGATTACAACGCGTTCCACGATGCGGTTCGTTTGAACGAGTACCTGAAAGAGACGGACCGCACGGTTCATCTCTTTCGCTGGCTCGACGAGAACGATCCCGAGCTCGCGGAGCGCAGTTTCAGCGTTGCCCGAGACACCCTGATCGCGTCGGGTGAACTCGACCTCTGCGCAAAGTACGTCGGCGACCTCGAGTCCTATCGGGAAGAACTCGAGACGCTCCTCGAGCGTCAGGAAGTAATGCGGCAGGCCGTAGGCGGGGCGAGCGCGGAGCGCACAACAGACAGACTTCGAAATCACCTTGCGTACGATTTGCTGACCGACATCGCGACACTCGTGATGATCGGCCGTCTTGACCAGGCGAGGGCGATGGTAGAGCTTGCCCGAGCCGAATTTGGCGACGTGGACCCGGCAACCATCGAAGCGGCCATGAACGGTGAACTCCCGGACCTCGGCGAGTTCATGTGAAGCGACTGCCGGGGCTACTCGCAAAGCTCGTTGGAATGCTTGAAGTCCTCTTTGCGTTGTTTGCTGCGTTTCTCGGCTTCTCGTTGCTCGTCGGCATGTTCCGCGGCGACCGATTTGCCGGCGAATGGGGGCTCCTGCTTGCCCCTATGGAACTCACGGTTGCGGCCACGTTCGGATGGGCGGGTTACCAGCTGTTGCGACGTGAGGTCTGGAAGCACCAGCTCGTACCGCTGGCGGCGGTCATTCTTATCGGCGCATTCTCCATTTGGGCGGACACCGTCTAGCGCCGCGACGCTCGGTGTGGCCGCAGATGTGTTTTGAAGAAACGACGGAAGTCACAAAGGGATTTCTCGCTGGCCAGTGACGGACGAAGCGGCTGACCGCATTCGAGCAATCCTCGAAGCGCTCGAAGGTGAACTTTGACGGCTCCGCCAATTTCGTCGAAGCTCACGGGATGACGGAACTCGACTATTCCAGCGACGTGCCCGGCGTGGACGAGTACGTCGCGCTGCGTGGTGCCGCCGGCCTGAGTGCTTTTACGCCCGAGGCAGCCCAGAGTGGGCTAGCCGGTACCTGCTACTCGGTTTGCGTTCGCGATTCCGGTGCACTGGTCGGCATGGGGCGCGTCATCGGTGACGGCGGCTGTTTCTACCAGGTCGTCGATATCGCCGTTCGGCCGGACTACCAGGGGCAGGGCATCGGCTACGAAGTGATGTCGCGCCTGATGCAGCAACTACGAGCGGGCGCGCCGAAGTCCGCCTACATCAGCCTGATCGCCGATGGCACGGCTTCTCAACTCTATAAAAAGTTCGGCTTCAGATTGACAGTGCCGGCATCGGCCAGCATGGCTCTGCGCCTGTAGTCACTGTCGACCGTAGTCGTAACGCGTGTACTTATAACGCGGATGCCTCACGCGCTCGTAGTGCGTCTGCAAAAAGGCAACGAGGTCGGTGAGTTCCGTGACGGTCATGACGTCGTTGTAGGCAGTCATGATCGAGGCGCTGTCTTCGGGCACGGTGTCCGGCTGCTGAAGGTATCGCCCCGGTTGACGGTGTGACGGATTGACGATGGACGTAACCAGATCGCCGTATGAGCGAACCCGGCCCGTCCGGCTGCCAAGCAACACGCGAACCGGCCCTGCCACCTCCGGTTCCGGCAGCTCCGCCCCCACGACGCTGTGGCAGCTTACGCATCCAAGCGACACGAACGCTGCCTTGCCGCGCTCCGCATCGCCCTCCGGCAGGTACACCTCGGCCAGAACGCTTTCATCTTTCTGCGCGCAGCCTGAGAGCGCCAATGCACCCAGCGCCGCAAATATCGCGAGATAGTAACGCACGTCAACACTCCCTAGTGAACGCCTCTCAGGATGCATCGGCGCGTACATCCCGTCAACTCGGTGGTCGTTTGGTAGGATGACCGCGACCTCGCAAAAGGAGTGGCCGATGTCCACGCTGTCCTTGACGAGGCTCCGATGAGCCGGCCCTTTCCATTGCCAGGGGCCGTGCGACGGGATCCGGATGTCGGGGCCTGGCTGAGTGAGCATGCCGACGAGCTTGGAGCGATTGCGAATCGTTGGTTCCAGGTAATGCGCGACTGCGGCGACGACGTTACGGAGCTCCTGCACGACGGCCATCCAACGGCGTGCGTTGGCGAACTCGCATTCGGCTACGTCAACGCGTTCTCGAATCACGTGAACGTCGGCTTTTTTCTCGGCGCGGAGCTGTCCGATCCTGGCGGGCTGCTGGAGGGCACAGGCAAGTTCATGCGGCATGTGAAAGTCAGGTCCGGCGACGATGTTGATGCCGAGGCCCTTGCTGCTTTGATCAAAGCAGCCTACGCCGATATGAAGGGAAGGCTTGCCGGTTGAGAATTGCGCTTTGAAAGTGGCCAACTCGAAACTGATTCTGTTCTTTCTGGCTGCGATCGCGAACACTGGTTACGCGCAGTACGCGGATACGGAATCCTGCACGGTGCTGGCCGACGACCTGCCACCGATTCAGGACTACGAAGAGTCCATGGAACGCTTCGGCGAGGCGGTCGCGGAACTCGATCCCGAGCTTAAGCGCGGTCTCGAATCTCTCCCCGATGCTTGGCTGTACCTGGTTTTTGCCGAGTGCTACCGGGGTGGGATCGTCGTCGAGGAGGATCGGGAACTCGCCAACCAACTACTGCGAGTCGCCGCCGGCGAGGGTAACGCCCAGGCGGTGCACATGATCGCGAGCATCGATGTGTTCCAGTCGGACGACGAAGATCGGCAACGTGCCGGCGTCAAAACACTGGAACAGGAGTACCGGGACGGCTCCGCCTACTCCGCGGGCAAGCTCGGCTGGGCGTACCAGCTGGGTCTCGGGGTCGACCAGGACATGTCGAAGGCTCTGGCGCTCTACGAGTACGCGGCCGAGAATGGAATGACCTATTGGCAGCATCTTTTAGCTCACGCGTATGAACAAGGCTACCTGGGCCTCGATGTCGATGCGACCGTCGCCGAACACTGGCGGGCGTTCAAGCCCAAGGTGCATATAGCCCTGTACGAATGCTGGGTCGTCGAGTACTACGACATGGGGATATTCCCGAAGGATGATGCGCTACGGGACCGCTACCGAGCGGCGTGCGAGGACGGAGACATCGGCGATGCGGTGGACGAGTCGTTGGAGCAGTAGCTTAGCGACTGAGGCAGTGTCGGTCGCCCGCGCGGGCGATGTTGAAGCCGCGCTTCCGGACCTCTGCCGACTCTGCAGACGCAGGGAAGCGTATCGGGTTGGTGTGGTTGTAGTGAATGAAATGTACGCGACGACGAACGTCGTCGGGTAGTTCGCCCAGACGATCCATCGTCTGCTTCACCCGCGGGTGCGGTATCAACGACATGTCGCGTCCCGGCAGTTCGTTGTTATCGAAGAACGTCGCGTCGAGAAACGCGTAGTCGACGCTTTGCACGATGTCCTCGATCCGGACGTCGTAGTCACGCACCCATTCGCCCCAGCTGTCGATGTCGGGCAGGAAGAAGATACGCGCCGACGGGATTTCGATCAGGAAGCCGACCGTCTCCGAGTACTCGTCCCGGTGTGGCACGCGGTGTGGAGTCACCTCGATACCCTCGCTGATGCGCCGGGACTCCCGGTCCGCGAGCTCGACGAGCGCAATGTTCTCGAAGCTCACGAGCTGGCTCCATGGCCCGTTGTTCTCCAGGTACTCACGGAAGCGAGGCATCGCATAGACCGGGACGTTCTTTGCGCCCGCCGCTTCGCGGCCGAAGAACATCAGCCCGGTGTAGTGTCCGATGTGTGCATGAGTCAGGAGCACACCGTCGACTCCGAGACCCGCACTTTCGACGGGTGCGAGCGAATCGAGCAGCTGCAGCTGGTCCGTAATGTGCGGCGTCGCCTCGAACAGGAAGCGCTTGCCGCCTACGTGATCCACGAGTGCAATCGACGTCGCGGTTAGCCCGAGCGACGAATCGCTCCAAGCGGGGTCTTCGCGGTTGCCGATCTGCGGTGCGCCCGCGTCCTGCCCAGTGCCGAGCACGACGAGCTCGATCCGGCAGGCCTCCTCCCCGCTTGCCGAGCCCGCGGCAATCAGCGCTAACAGCATCAAGTGGTGGACAAGCTTCTCGAGGCTACGCTTCGGCATTCGTGCTGTCCGATTCGACGGCGGGAAGCTGTATCGTGAAGCGAACGCCGCCGTCGGCGTTGTCCGCGTCGATACGGCCGCCGTGGCCGTCGGCGATCAAGCGCGCGATGTACAGGCCAAGTCCCAGGTGCTTGTCATCCTTTGCTGGCCGCACGGAGATCATAGAATCGAACAGCTGACCTCGCATGCGTTCCGGAAGCGGCGGTCCGGGGTTCTGCACCGACAGCGCGATGCTGTCGGCGTCGCGACCAACACCGATATCGATTTCGTCGCCGTCGTCGCTGAAGCTCACGGCGTTGTCGACGAGCTTGTCGAGCATCTGGATGATGAGCTCCGGTGAACCACGCACGCTCAACGGCTCACGGGTCCCCGTAAGTTGGAAGCCGCGCTGCGGATACACGTCGCGATATGCCGTTACGGTCGATTCGACGACCGCGCCGAGGTCGAACACTTCCGGTTCGACGTTGCGCATGAGCTCCTCGACGCGGCTGGCCTCGCTCATGGCCGCGAGTATGCGCCGCAGCCGGTCTGCGCCATCGCGTGCTCTTGCCGTGTAGCCGGCCGCTGTCTCGTCGAGGGTCTCGTGCTCGAGGTTCTCGAGCGAGGAGGTCACGATGGCGAGCGGCGTGCGTAATTCGTGCGACAGCTTGGACGCCAGTGTCCGCAGGTACTCGTTGTACTCACCGAGCTGGATAAGAACGTCGGCAAAGCTGCGCGACAGGTCGCCAATCTCGTCCGCGGCCAGCGCGCTCGGCAGTGCCGTCGGCAGCCGATCGGATTCCAGAGCATCCTCGGCCGCGATACTCAGGCGACGAATCCGTCGTGACAGCCAGCTCGCATATCCAATCAGCCCGCCCGCGACGACGAGCATGGCTATGAGCGTAACGTTCATGAGCCGAACCAGCCCCTCGCTGCGGAGGCTCAGGATGGCGTCGGTGCCCTGCTGCAGGACGATCACGCCCAGCTGGTTGCCATCGATACGAACCGGCTCGGCGACAGCCACGATTGCCCGGCCGCTGGCCTCGCCGCGGAACCATGCCGACGACGGACGGCCCGATAAGCCCTCGCTGACGTAAAGCTGCTGCTCGCGGCCCGACGGGTCCGGTTCCGCGAACAGGGGCTCCGTGCCCGGTTCCACGGCTGCGTCGTAGGCGAGGCGCAGCCAGCGGGAGACGCGGGTTCCGGGCTCCGCTGCGGATTCGAGCCTGCCCGCCGTCGCGATGCGCCAGCCCGACGGATCGGTGACGAGCAGCCGCATGCCCGGCTGCACGAGCGCCGCCGCGCGTTGTTCGAGCTCGGGGATCGTCGTGGCAAACGGTCCCGGTGAGCGAGCCGCGAAACTCGCGCTGCGGACGCCGGGCGAGTTCGGCACGCTGACGTTGTCGACAACGACGCCCAGGTGCGTGCCGAGCAGGTTGAGCGGGATTCGCATCTCGACCTGGTAACCGTTGGGTACGTCCTGCCAGAAGCCGCGTATCGTCGGCTCGCCCGCCGCGCCGCTCGCACTGCGCCGAAATACGACCACGGCGCCCGGGGCCTCCGCGGCCGTCGTAAACGCCTCGTCGAGATAGGGTGGGCTGCTGCTGACGAGCGTCACCCGGTCTGCGAAGCGCTGTCGCGACGTCGGCAGCAGTGACTGGCTGTCGGCATAGACCACTTCGTTATCGGCGACCTCGACGTAGAAGAACGCGTACTGCGATGTGATCCCGATCGCGAAGCGAATGGGTCCGTCGGTTCCGCGCATCTGCGTCAGCGACTCGCGCGACAGGGTCCAGTCGTCGAAGTAGCCGTCGATCGAGGGCTCCGATTCGAGCCGATGGCCGAACAGCTGGTCGCCGAGGACGTGATCGACGCCGACCCCCGGCGGGAAGTCCTCGGGATACTGCGCCATCGTGTCGGCGATGGCACGCGCGGTTCCGGCCAGCATCTGCTGCTGGCTCGAGCGCAGCGCGGTCTCGGTCTCGCGAATGAACTCGCAGCCGGCCCAGGGCAGCATGAGTGTCAGCAGGCTGACGAGGAGTAGCTGCTGGCGTAGATTCATGACGGCGGGCGCTCGCTATTCAGACAGCCAGCGGTATCCCATTCCGTAGACGGTCTCGATGGCGTCGAACTCCGAATCGATGGCCAGGAACTTGCGACGGATGCGCTTGATGTGCGACGTGATCGTGTTGTCGTCCAGCACTGCCTGCGCCGCGTCCATGAGCTGTTGACGGTTCTTCACGTGACCGGGATAGCGCGCCATCGCGTGCACGAGCCAGAACTCGGTCAGCGTGAGTCCGACCGGCTGGCTCTGCCAGGCGATGGTCATGCGATCGGTATCGATCTCGAGGTCGCCGCGCGTCAGCCGGCCTTCGCCGCTCTGCGGCTCGCGAAGTGCGTCGAGTCGCCTGAACAGCGCAGCGATTCTCGCCATCAGGTGCGGCAGGCTGATGTCCTTGGTCAGGTAATCGTCGGCACCGAGCCGGAGGCCCGATACTGCGTCGAACTCGCTGTCGCGTGCGGTCAGGAAGATGATGGGCAGGTCGGCGGAGCGCGAACGCAGTTCGCGGCAAAGCTCGAAGCCGCCCTCGACGTCGTCTTTCAGGTTGATGTCGATGACGACCAGGTCCGGCAGCCGGCTCGCGAACGCATCGAGCGCCGGCTCGCGCGCTTCGTAGGCATCAACGACGTAACCCTCGCGTCGAAACGCGTCCGTATAGTTGTCCCTGATCGCGGCCTCGTCCTCGACGATGGCAATCCGTTTGGCCACGGCATGCTCCCAAAAGCGAAGTCCACAATTTGCCACATTCCGCCGCTCGATTGCCATGAATGAGGGCGCGTCTCGGCGTTTTCCGCTGTTCTCATAGGCCCCAAGAGAGGAACAAGAGCAATGAGAATCGTGGCCCTGATATTATGTCTTGGATTCTGGCAGATCGGTCACCAGACACCGATGCCTGCAAAAGCCTGGGTCGCCCAGGACATCATGCAGAAGAGCTGGGAGCGGCTGCCCGGTGGCGCCGAGCTGTCGTCGCCCTGGCCCTGGAATCACACCTGGCCCGTGGCGAGGCTGTCCGCGAAGTCTGGCGAAGTCGACCTGATCGTACTCGCCGGTAGTTCGTCGCGAACGCTGGCGTTCGGTCCCGGGCACATGACGACGAGCTCGCTGCCCGGTGACCCCGGCAATGCCGTGATCGCTGGTCATCCCGATACGCATTTCAATTTCCTGAAGGACCTGGCGATTGGCGAGTCGCTAACGGTCGAGTCACTCGACGGTGACCTGCACGTGTATACGGTCGTCGACCTCGAGGTCGTCGATTCTCGACGTGCCAGCCTGCAGCTGGACACCGAAGATGCCGTCCTGAGCCTGGTAACGGGCTATCCGTTTGGCGAGCGCGAGGACAATGCGCGCGGGATGCGCTACGTGGTCACCGCTAAGAAGTTGCTCTGAGACGCGCGACGCGCAGCAGCGCGACGACACTCAGTGCATCGGTGATCTCGCCGCTTTCCGCCATCGCGACGGCCTCTGCCAGCGGCAGTCGGCGAATGTCGAGTACTTCGGTCTCGTCGAAGTCGGGTTCGCCGGCTGCGAGTTCTTCGGCGACGAACACGATGCCGGTTTCGTCGGTGATCGAGTTGCTCAGATGCAGCCTCATGACCTCGGTCCATTGTTTTGCTGACAGGCCGGTTTCCTCAAGCAGCTCGCGCTGCGCGGCCGCGAGCAGGTCCTCGTTCAACGGCGCACCGCCCATTGGCAGTTCCCAGGAATAGGCGTCCAGCGTGTAGCGATGCTGGCCGACGAGCCAGGTGTGCTCGTCGTCGTCGATCGGCACGATGGCAACGGCACGATTCAGGAACTGGATGTGGCCGTAATCGTTCTCGCCGCCGCGAGGATTAATGACGCGGTCCTCGAGCACCCGCATCCACGGGTTCTCCCAGATCACGCGCGAGTTCAGGCGTCTCCAGCTCACCGGCTGGCTTGGTCAGACTCGACCATGAGCTTGAATCGCTGCATGTCGTCCTCGACGCGCTTCTGCATCGACTTGACCATGAAGATCGCGAGGAGACGCCGCATGCCCCTGAAGACATGCCGCCAGTAAGCAACCCAGCGCGTCTGTGAGTCGCCGACCTTCTCGAAGTGATTGACGATGATGGCCTTGCCCCAGTCCGAGTCATAGCTGCTGGCCATGAAATGCGGTGCACGCCGTTCGGTCACCTCTTCCATCATGACCACCTCGCGGCCGTTCTCGTCATACACGAGCGTGGAAATCGCGCCCGGGCGACCGCGCTCGCCCGATTCGTGCTTGAAGGACGTGAGCGTCGGCTGCCAGCGCGTCATGTTGTCCGGATTGTCGAATGCCTTCCAGACGGTTTCGATGTCGGCGTTGATGATGACGTCAGTTTGGATTTTCATCAGATAGCAGGAAACATATGTCGGCGAGTCTCCGTTTACTGCCGGGCGAACGCGAGCGATACGTTGTCTGCGTCGAACTGGCCACCGGGCAGCGACCAGTAAACGCTCATCTCGAGCGTCTCCCCGGAGTTGATGCGTACGGAGGCGAAGTCGACCTGCTGCGACGCCGAACTGTCCGAATAGGCTCGGAGCGGCGCTCCACCGGAGGTCTCGAGCCACAGCCAGCGTGTGGAGAATGGCTGCGCCGAGTCCGACTGGTTCGTGATGATGATCCTTGCGATCAGTTTGGACGTTCCCGACGGTAGTTTCGCGGCGTTCGGATTGATCTCTGCGTCAATCAGGAAAGGCGGGTCGTCCGCCTGCACATCAACGATGTCGTTCGAGCACGCCGCGACCAATGAAAGCGCAATTAATGCAATGCAGGTTCTCAATCGATAGCCCGTCGTGACGTCAGCGAGCCGCCATTATCGCTCGCAGAGCGCCAGTCCGGGCAAGGTATTTGTCATAGCACGCAGCGCAGGCAGGATTAGTTGTTGGCTGTCAGGGGATCGATGACCTGCGAGATCTCCGTGACGTTTGAAACCGGGATACCGCTCAGTTCCGCGTGCTTGTTGATCGTGGCGTGATCCTTGGCGAGATACACACAGAACGTTTTGTCGCCGGCCACGTAGCTGTGCAGCCACTGCAGGTCGTGGCCGATTTGCTCGATAGCCTGGTTGGAGGCGCGGGCTGCGCCGCAGAGCTCGACGACGGACATCGAGCCGATACCGGGAATGTCTCTTTCGATCAGGAAGCGTTTCAGGTGGCTCATCGGGTTCTCCATGTGTGCGCGGTTAGCGTGAGTTCCATTCTCGACATCGCGGGCCGCCAGACAAGGTAAATATTCTTTATGAAAGTAAAGAAAATCTTTATATTGATCGGATGGCGGTCGTCTCTCATCTGCGTGCGTTGCAGGCGCTGGAACTCGCGATTCGCAAAGGATCGCTGAAAGCGGCTGCCGCGGAGCTGTCGATCACGCCGGCGGCGCTGGGCCAGCGTATCCGTGCGCTCGAAGACTATCTCGGCTTCGACCTGCTCGTGCGCGGTCGTTCAGGCACTCGCCCTACGCGGGAGCTCGAAGCGGCGCTGGCGCACCTGTCGGCGGGTTTCCGCGAACTCGATACGGTCGCGCGTATTCTGGACTTCCAGCGCGTCAACGAGATTCACGTGTCTGCGGACACGGACTGGGCCGAGCTTTGGCTGGCACCCCGCCTCGATGCGTTCAAGAAGGACAATCCCAACACGCTCTTCTGCATCAACGGGGTCGGTGAGGTTCCAATGCGGCTCGGCCAGGTCGACTGCGAAGTCTGCTTCGGTCCACCCGACGGTGACGACGCGGACCTGTTGTTCCATGACTATCTGCTGCCGCTGAGCTCACCGGTCAACACGAAGCGTATCTCATCCCGGCCGAAAGACGTTCGGCTCGAAGGCTTTCCACTGCTGCATCTCGATTGCTACACGTCCGACGGCGGCGGTATCAGCTGGCCGGAGTGGATCGGCGAATTCGGCTATCGCAAGACGGCACCCGGGCTCGGCATTCGCTATCGCAAGGTCATGCATGCGCTGGAGGCCATCTACGCGGATTCGGGCTTCATAATCTGCGGACTGGCACTCGTCGAACCGCAGATAAAAACCGGCCAACTCGAGATCCCGTTTCCGATCGAGGAAGGGGCGTGGTCCCGCCACGCCTACCAGGCCCGGTTTCCGCTCGGAGCCCAACGTCGCGAATCGACGGATCGCTTTCGGCGCTGGCTCATCGATGAGGCCGCGGCAACGCGAAGCGAGCTCGACGCGGCTGGCGTGCCGAAATTTGGCTGAATTGCGTGGTCCAGGTAACTCGGTCATAGTGTCCCGATCCCGGCGCTGGCCGGGCCGAAGTCCCGCGGACACCCCATGCAGAACAACAGAGCCAGGCTGACAGAAGGCCCGGTCGGTCAACATTTGATCGACATGACCGTGCCCGTGCTGTTCGGGATTACGACGATGATGGCTCAGAGCCTTATCGATACGTGGTTCATTGGTCGCGTCGGCGACCGTGAACTCGCGGCCTACGGTTTCGGTTTTCCCATTCTGATGATGGTGACGAGCGTGGCGATCGGCCTCGGCGCCGGCACTTCGTCGGTCGTCGCACGGGCGATCGGCGCCGAAGACCATCGGCGCGCGCGCCGCCTGTGCACGGACAGCCTGTACCTGTCTTTCGCGATCACGGGCATTATCGCAATCATAGGCGTCTGGACCATCAATCCCTTGTTCCGGCTGCTGGGCGCACCCGAAAACATGCTGCCGATGATCCGCAGCTTCATGACGATTCTTTACGCCGGTGTGCCGTTCATCGTCGTCGGCATGGTCGGTATGGCGAGCATGCGTGCGACCGGAGACACGCGGTTGCCCGGCAAGCTCATGGTGTACGCCGCCGTGCTCAACGTGATCCTCGACCCGATCCTTATCTTCGGCATCGGTCCGATTCCGGCAATGGGTCTCGACGGTGCCGCGATGGCCGCGCTGCTCGCCCGCGGTACGATCTTCATCGGCACGGTCTACCTGCTGTACCACCGCCTCGGCATGATTACGCCGAACTTGCCGAAACGCGACGAGATGATGAAGTCCTGCGGCGACATCCTGCACGTTGGCATCCCGGCGGCAGGAACCAACGTCATCGTGCCGCTCGGCGCGACGATCGTGACGGCAATGATTGCGCGGTTCGGCCCCGACGCCGTCGCCGGCTTCGGCGTCGCCAGCCGCATCGAGACGTTGATGCTCGTCATCTACTACGCGATGTCGTCGATCATCGGGCCCTTCGTCGGCCAGAATCTGGCGGCCGGCCGCGAACGCCGCATCCTGCGAGCACTGTGGCTGTGTACCGTGTTCTGCCTCGGCAGCGGTCTCGTAATTGCAGCGCTGCTGGCGCTGCTCTCGGGGTTCCTGCCCGGCCTCTTCAGCGACAGTGAGAGCGTCAAGAGCGTTACACGGCTGTACCTGTGGATCATCCCGATCAGCTACGGCACCTACGGCATGGTCATGGTCATGAACGCGGCCTTCAACGGTCTCGGCAAACCCATGCCCGGCGTCTGGATCAGCACGGCGCGCATACTCGTTCTTTACGTGCCGCTCGCGATTATCGGCATGTGGCTGTTCGGCCTGGTCGGTATCTTCATGGCCTACGCGCTTGCCAACGTCGTCTCCGGCATCGGTGCCTATGCGTGGGCGCGCGCGACCGCGCACAAGCTGTGCCACGCCAACCCGGAAGCGACGCCTCAGACCGAAGGGAGTACCTGACGCCGATAGCCCAGGTGCATGCCGAGGCCGCGGCTTGCCAGGAACGCGAGAAACGCCAGCCAGAGGCCGTCGTTCGCGAGCGGTTGTAACAGGTACCAGGCCGGCAAGAAGACCGCGACCGTCGAGAAGATCATGATGTTGCGCATTTCCCGGGCACGCGTGGCGCCGACGAAAACGCCGTCGTAGACGAACGACCAGACCGAGATCAGCGGCGACACGACGAGCCACGGCAGGTAGCGGAGCGTGGCCTGGCGGACCTCTTCGAGGTCAGTCAGCGCGTTGATCAATAGCGGTCCGCCTGCCGCGTACAGAATGACGAAGCCGATTGCGAGATACAGTGACCACTTGAGGGACAGGCGCACGGCGGTGATGAGTGACTCGCGGTTCTTCTGGCCGACGGCCTTGCCGACCAGCGCCTCGGCCGCGTGGGCGATGCCGTCGAGCCCGAAGGCCATCAGGTTCTGCAGGTTCATCAGGATCGCATTCGCGGCAAGAATTGTCTCGCCGAAGCGTGCGCCCTGCGCAGTGACGAAGGCGAGCGTAAACATGAGCGCCATCGTTCGAATGAAGAGCGCTGCGTTGACGCTGAAGAACGCGCCGTACTCGCCCCATCGAAGCAGCCTCGCGATCGGCCAGTGGCCTGCGCGGTTCCGCAGTTCACGAACGGCGAAAACGAGGCCGACCGCGAGCCCTGAGTACTCCGCGATGACCGACGCGAGTGCCACGCCGTCGACGGTCATGCCCAGACCGATTACGAACACGAGGTCGAGCACCATGTTCGTCACGTTGACGGTCAGGAACACGAGCATCGGCACCCGGGCATTCGACAGGCCGATGAACCAGCCGACGAGCACCATGTTCGCGAGCGCTCCCGGCGCGCTCCAGATTCGAATGTCGAAGTAGGTGAACGCCAGTTTTTCGACGTCGGCGCCGGCGGCGAACAGCGGCAGCGTCAATTCGATGACCGGCGTTTGCAGCAGAAGCATCAGGCCGGCGAGCGACAGCGCGACGATCAGCGCCTGGCCGAGCGACACGCGCAGCCCATCGTTGTCGCCGGCGCCATAAAACTGCGCGGCGATGCCCGTCGTGCCCATCCGCAGGAAGTTGACGCCCCAGTACAGGAAGCTGAATACGACGCTCGCGACCGCGACGCCGCCGAGGTAGGCGGGGCTGTCGAGGTGTCCGAGCACGAACGTATCGACCATGCCGAGCAACGGCACGGATATGTTCGACAGGATCAGCGGCGCCGCGATGCGCCAGACATCTCGATCCCTCGGCAGCCGGGAAACGTTGTCCACCGCCATCGCGGCGGCCACCCGCTCAGCCGAACGCGTTCGCGCCGGTCAGCTCGCGGCCGACTGCAAGCTGGTGGATCGTCTCGGTGCCTTCGTAGGTAATGACGCTCTCGAGGTTCAGCATGTGCCGGATCGGCACGTACTCCGCACTGATGCCTGAGCCACCGAGGATGTCGCGGGCGTCGCGGGCGATATCGATGGCCGCCCGGCAGTTGTTCCACTTTGCAAGCGAAACCTGCGTCGGGCTGAGCTCGCCGGCGTCCTTGATGCGACCGAGCCTGAGCGACAGAAGCTGCGCCGTCGTGATCCGGCGGGCCATGTCAGCCATGCGAATCTGGATCGTCTGCGTGTGAGACAGCGGCTTGCCGAACAGCACGCGGTCCTGCGTGTAGTTCAGTACTTCGTCGAGACAGGCTTGTGCGGCGCCGATGACGCCCCAGGTGATGCCGTAGCGTGCCTGGGTCAGGCACGACAGCGGCCCGCGAAGGCTGCTGACGCCCGGTAGCACGTTGGCCGCTGGCACGCGGACGTTGTCGAAGAACAGCGCGCCCGTGATCGATGCGCGTAGTGAAAACTTGTTCTCGATCTCCTGTGCCGTGAAGCCGGGCATGTCCTTCTCGACGATGAAGCCCTTGATGCCTTCATCGGTCTTCGCCCAGACAACGGCGCAGTCGGCGATTGTGCCGTTCGTGATCCACATCTTCGCGCCGTTCAGGATCCAGTCGTCGCCGTCGCGCTTGGCATGCGTTTTCATGTTGCCCGGGTCCGAGCCGCCGTGGGGCTCGGTCAGTCCGAAACAGCCAATCGCTTCGCCGCGGGCCATCGGCGGCAGCCAGCGGTCCTTCTGTTCACTCGAGCCGAAAGCGTGTATCGGGTACATGACGAGGCTCGATTGCACGGAAACGAAGCTCCTGAGCCCCGAGTCGCCGCGTTCGAGTTCCTGGCAAATGAGACCGTAGCTGACGCCGTTGAGACCCGCGCAGTCGTAACCTTCGATAGAACTGCCCAGAAGGCCGAGTTCCGCGATCTGCGGCACGAGCTCGCGCGGGAACGTGTGCTGCTCGAAGGCTTCGCGCATGAGCGGGATTGCCTGCTCGTCGACGAAGCGTGCGACGGTGTCCCTGACGATCAGCTCATCTTCCGAGAGTTCGGAGCGGACGTCGTAAAGGTCGAGGGGATCCAGCTGGGTCGGGGCCATTTTGGCCGCGGTCGGCTTGATGTCGTGCATATCGAGTGTGCTCGTTCAGTAGGGAATTCGGAGGCGCCGGTAGATTACCGACAGTAGCCACGCCGGGCCAATCATTATCGTCTGCAGGTCTTCAACCAGGTGCCGCAACGCGTCGATGCCGCTGCGGTTCCGGTGGCCCAGCCAGAGGCCGATGATACCGGCAATCGTGAAGCCGATCGCAACTCGCATCGGCGAGAAGCCCGAGGCCTGCAGCCACTGCTGGATGAAGGCGATGCCCAGCACGAACGGCAGGAGGCCGATCGCGAGCGGCAGCGAGATGATGAAGTAGTAGACGGCCGAGGCCATCAGGAACGCCGAGCCCCAGTTCAGGAGCGGCGAAATCGCGTAAAACTCCTCGGGTACGGGCAGGTTCCAGAGCACGCCGACGGCGCCCACGACGACCATGGGCACGGCAGCCCAGTAAATCAGCGGCCAGGTCAGGTCCTGATGATTGTTCTCGTACCGTTCCAGCCAGGAATGGGTTTCGCTCATGGCGGCGTCCGCAAGCTCGGCCGCTCATTCTACACCCGGACCGCGGCGAGTTCCGTTTGCGACGCAGTCCGCAATTTGGACAATTCCAGGCGCCGGATTGACCATAAGCTGCCCGGTTAAGGAAGCGTTCAGTGATACCGGGTCTACAATTCGCGTAAGACTATTCGCCAGGGCCAAGAGGGATGGAAATGACAATACGAACGAGCAGGATTTTGGGTCTGCTGCTGGGCATTGCGGTCATCGCAACCGGGTGCAAAACGCTCGACCCGTACACGCGCGAGGAGCAGACCTCGAGCGCTACCAAGGGTGCGCTGATTGGCGCGGCTGCCGGCGCCGTGGTCGGCCTGATATCCGGCGATGACGCCGTCGAACGCCGCCAGCGCGCACTGATCGGCGCGGGCGTCGGTGCACTGGCAGGCGGCTCGATCGGCTACTACATGGACCGGCAGGAAGCCGAACTTCGTGCCGAGCTCGAGGGCACCGGCGTCAGCGTTGCCCGCAAGGGTGACAACATCACGCTCCTCATGCCGGACATCACGTTCGCGACCGACAGCTCCGACCTGTCGCCGGCGTTTTTTGACGTGCTGGCCTCGGTCGGCAAGGTGCTCGGCAAGTACGAGCAGACCGTCGTCGAGGTTGCCGGCCACACCGACAATACAGGCAGCGAGAGCTACAACCAGGGGCTATCGGAGCGCCGAGCATCGTCGGTCGCCCAGTATCTCCGCACCCACGGCGTCGACTCGCAGCGCATCATCGAGATCGGCATGGGCGAGCTGCGCCCGATCGCCGACAACTCCAGCGACGCGGGACGCGCGGCAAACCGTCGCGTCGAGATCACGATGGTGCCGGTGACGGCGGGCTGACCGCTGGCTTACGGCAAACGCGACGACGGCGAGTGGATCGAGGACGCCGGCAGGGTTATTCGCCTGCTGGCGGACCACCACGACGCTGAGCGCCACCAGCGCTTCGTCGTCGAGGTCCGCGGCCAGACGCTGTTGATCGCCCACAACCTCGATCTCGCACGGCGGGTGCCGCTCGGAATCGGTGACAAGGTCCGGTTCAGAGGGATCTACGAGTACAACGAGCAGGGAGGGCTCGTGCACTGGACGCACCGCGACCCGCTCGGCAGGGATGCCGGCGGGTGGGTGCAGTTCAGACGTGAGGAGTTTGCGTAAGCCTACGCGACCATCCGGCCGCGCAGCTTCTTGATCGCGTTCGCTTCGATCTGGCGAATGCGCTCCGCCGAAACGCCGTAGACATCGGCGAGTTCGTGCAGCGTCTTCTTGTCCTCGGTCAGCCAGCGGCTTTCGAGGATGTCGCGGCTACGATCGTCCAGCGTCCGGATGGCCGCAGCCATGCGCGCCGTCGCGTCGTGGTGAAAGTCCGCCTTCTCGACGAGCGTTGCCGGGTCAGAATCCGGAGCCGGCAGGTAGGCCGCCGGAGAGAACGTGCGCTCGTCGTCGGCATCGGGTGCCGGATCGAACAGGGCGTCCCGCGCGCTCAGGCGCTTCTCCATCTCGGTGACTTCCTTCTCGCTGACGCCCAGGTCTTTCGCGACTGCCTTGGTCTCCTCGTGCGACAGCCAGGCCAGGCTCTTCTTTGACTTGCGAAGATTGAAGAAAAGCTTGCGCTGCGCCTTGGTCGTCGCGACCTTGACGATACGCCAGTTCTTGAGCACGAACTCATGGATCTCGGCGCGGATCCAATGCACCGCGAACGACACAAGCCGAACGTCGTACTCCGGATCGAAGCGCTTGACCGCCTTCATGAGGCCAACGTTGCCCTCCTGGATCAGGTCCGCCAGCGGCAGGCCATAGCCCGTGTAGCCCTTGGCGATATGAACGACGAATCGCAGGTGGGCGAGAACGAGCTTACGCGCCGCGTCGAGGTCCTGTTCGTCGCGGAACTGGTGGGCGAGCGCCTGCTCGTCAACCTTTTCCAGAACGGGTACCGAGCCGACGGCCTGGATGTAGGCATCAAGGCTGCCTACCGGGCCGGCGAGGACAAGGTCGTTGTTCACTTTTGCCACTGCTGTCGTCATATGTTCCTCCAATTGGGGGAGAGCCAATTTTAGCACTCGCCTGCTTAGAGTGCTAACAAACCTAGTAAGTTCCACGGTTGACAAGCCGATAATAGCTGTACAAACAGGTACTTAATGTTTCTATTTGTCTCAGCGTTATGTCCAATTCCGTCAAGATTCAGGCTGCGTGGGTCGTCGGGGCATGCCATTCGTTGGCCTTGAAGGCGTCGTCCAGCGCTGGCTCCGCGATGTGATTGGTGAAGTTCGAGAGCGTCTTCATGGCCACACCGAGCACGACTTCGAGCACCTGCTGACGGTCGAATCCTGCGCTGTAAAAGGCTTCAAGGTCGGCCTGATCGAGCCATCCCCGCTTCTCAACGACCGCGACGGTGAACTGCCGCAGTGCCTCCAGGCGCTCGTCGGCAATGGGCGCGTCTTCGCGGATGGCGTTAACGACGTCGCCCGGGACCTTCGCCATGCCGGCGACCGTCGAGTGCGCGGCCATGCAGTACTCGCAGCCGTTGATGCGGCTCGCGGCAATCAGGATCACCTGGCGCTCGGTCTCCGTGAAGCTCGTCTTACCAAAGCGCTTGCCGATATCCAGGTAGGCACTGGCCAGCGCCGGTGCCTCGACCATCGTGCCGATCAGGTTCGGGACGAAGCCGTAGGCCTGGTTGACGGTCTCGAGGGTTTCCCGGCCCGCTGCGGGCACCGTTTCCAGCGAGTAGGTGTTGAAGTCGGTCATTGTTGTCTCCATCTATTCTTGAGTGGTTATTCAAAAATGAGCCAAAAAAAGGGCCGCAAACGCGGCTACGGCAAACACTATAGCGATACTTGAATGACTATTCAAGTATGTTTATCATTATTTCCATATAGCCAGCCGCTATAGCGGCCTTTGAGGAAGCCGAGATGCCGAGAACCCCTGAATATGATCGTGCCGAGGTCGTCGACAAGGCGATGGCGGTCTTCTGGGAGCGCGGCTACGGGCAGACGTCGATCGGCGACCTCGTCGACGCCACCGGCCTGAAGCCCGGCAGCCTGTACGCGGCCTTCGGCAGCAAGAAGGGCGTTTTCCTCGAGGTGCTGGATGAGTACAACCGCGCCTTCCTGGTCAACGTACGTTCGATGGCGCGCGCCGAAGGCTCCAAGATCGCCGCCGTTCGCGGCATTCTCGACGATATTGTCGACAAATCGGTCAGGGGCGATGATCGCCGCGGCTGCCTGTCCGTGAACGCCCTGCTCGAAATGTCGCAGCACGAGCCCGATATCGCGGCCCGCCTGGAAGGTCACAACCAGGGCGTACGGGACGCTTTTGCTTTGCTGATCCGCGCCGCACAGGACGGCCGGGAAATTCCGGGCGACAAGGACGCGGACGCGCTGGCGGCATTCCTCGTCAACAACATCTGGGGAATGCGCGTAAGTTGTCGCGGCTGTCTCGATCGCGGTGCGCTGACGGCGATCGTCGAAGCGGTTATGGCGTCGCTGGAATCGGCCTGACCACCCGGCCGGCACGAACCGCCGCGCCAGGGACTAGCGGGGTTCGATCCGCCGCATGTGCCTGGCGGCGGCAAACCAGGAGCCCACGAGGCCGAGGCCGATACCGATTCCGAGAATGGTTCCGACCTCCGCAAAGCTGAAAGCGACGACCGCGGCGCTGCTCTGGTAGAGGCCGGCGAGTCGCGCGATCGGCGCCTCGAGCAGGTAAAGCCCGTACTGGACCAGCCCGATCGCAAGCAGGGCCCCCAGAAGCCCGTACCAGAACCCCGTCCACAGGAACGGCCGGCGAACGAAGGCGTCGCTCGCGCCAATCAGTTTCGTGACCTCTATCTCCTCGCGGCGGTTCTGAATGTCGAGGCGGATCGTGTTGCCGATGATGACGACAATTGCCGCGCCGAGCAGGACGCCGCCGATCAGCACCGCCTGCCGAACGATGTCGAGGATCGCGTGGAATCGCTGCACCCACTCGGTGTCGACCTGCACGAGTTCGGTCTCCGGCAGGTTGGCGAGCTCCTCGCGCAACAGGATGATGGACTGCTCCGTGTTCGCGGGCCCCGGCCTGACGACGAGGGTGTGCGGCAGCGGGTTTTCGTTGAGCTGGTCCATCGCGTCGCCGAACCCGGACTGAGCTTTAAAATCCGCCAACGCCATGTCGGCCGTAATCAGCTCGACGGCCGCTACGTCAGCCCGCTGGCGGATCAGGCGGGCCAGGCCCTCCGCCTCGCTAACCGTTAGGCCGCGATCGAGAAACACCGAGAAGTCGAGCGCCGAATCCCAGCGGCCACTGATCGAAGCCGCATTCTTGATGACGAGGTTGAGCGCTGCCGGGAGCGCCAGCGTCACGGCGATGACCAGCACGATCATCAGGCTTGCGACCGGCTGCCGTGCCAGCCGTGAGATGGAGCCGCCGGCTTCGGAGACGTGCCGCCCGAACCAGATCGACAGCGGCCCGGAGGACCGTACCGGCGTCGCCGCGTCAGCGTGACGACTCTTGCCGGCTCCAGCGCTCATCCCCAGCGGTCCTCCTCGCTGACCGTCATCGGTCCCGGATCGTCTTCATCGCCGTCGCCGACGAGGCGGCCATCGGCGAGCGCGATCCTGCGACAGCCCAGCTTGTCGATCAGCGAGATATCGTGACTCGCTATGAGCAAGGTCACGCCGAATTCGTTGAAGCGCCGGAACACGCGCATGACCTCGAGCGACAAGTCCGGGTCGAGGTTACCCGTCGGCTCATCCGCAATGAGCAGCTTCGGCCGAGTCGCGATCGCGCGAGCGATGCCGACGCGTTGCTGTTCACCCGCCGACAGCGTCTCCGGATTGCGCTTCTCCTTGTGCAGCAGCCCCACCTGCTCGAGCGCTGCTCGAACCCTTCGCCCCGCCTCGCGATGACCGACACCGGCAATAACGAGCGGCAGCGCGACGTTGTCGGCAACCGAGCGGTCGTAAAGCAGCTTGTGATCCTGGAAAACCATCCCGATCTGCCGTCTGTACGCAGGGATTCGACGCCGCCGCACCCGTGCCGTGTTCTGACCGTCGACGATGACCTGCCCCGACGTGGGCCGGTCGATCAGCGCAATCAGCCGCAGCAAGGTGCTCTTGCCGGCACCGGAGTGGCCGGTGATGAAAACCATCTCGCCCTTGTCGATATCGAGGTTGAGACCCGAGAGCGCTTCCTGTCCGCCGGGAAAGCGCTTGGTGACATTCTCGATCTGGATCATGGTCGAATCACCAACGCTCAGTTGCTGCTCGCAAGCAGCGCGTCGACGAACTCGGGCGCCGAGAACGGCTGCATGTCATCCGCCGACTCACCAATGCCGATAAAGCGAATCGGTACGCCCAGTTTCCCGGCGATCGCAATGAGAATGCCGCCCTTCGCGCTGCCGTCGAGCTTGGTCACGGTAACGCCGCTGAGTCCGAGTGCCTCGTGAAACTTCTCGGCCTGCGCCAGCGCGTTCTGTCCCTGGCTCGCGTCCAGCACCAGCATGGTCTCGTGCGGCGCATCCTCGTCCTGACGCCCGATGACCCGTTTGATCTTGGCCAGCTCGTCCATCAGCCCCTGCTGGTTCTGCAGCCGGCCGGCCGTGTCGGCAAGCAACACGTCAACATTGCGCGCCTTCGCAGCCTGCCATGCGTCGAAGATCACGGCGGCGGGGTCCGCGCCGCTCTGCTGTGCGACAACCGGTACATCATTGCGATCGCCCCACGCCTGCAGCTGCTCGACCGCGGCCGCCCGGAACGTATCGCCGGCCGCGAGCATGACCGAACGACCCTCTGACTGCAGACGTTTCGCCAGCTTGCCGATGGTCGTCGTCTTGCCAGCGCCGTTTACGCCCACCATGAGGATGACATAGGGCAGGCTTTGCTCCGGAACGAGCAGCGGCTCGGACACCGGCGAGAGTATGTCGAGGAGGTCTTCACGCAGGCCGGCGCGGAGCGCGGCTACGTCCTTGAGTTCCTTGCGGGCGAGCCGCTTTTCAAGATCGGCAATGATGCGCTGACTCGTCTCGATGCCGACATCGGCCATCACCAGCAGCGACTCGAGCTCCTCCAGCGTGTCGGCATCGATCTTGCCGCCCGGCGCGAGGTTCGCAAGGTCGTAGGTCAGCCAGCTGTCGCCCCGGTTGAGCCGGGAACGCAGGCGCTTGAAGAAGCCTTCCTTCTGCGGCGCCTCTTCGCGCTCTTTCGCTTTGCCGAACATGATTCCCTTGATCGTTGTTCCGTTCTGCGCCAGTCAATACACTGGCCGGCATGTCCGCCAACCCAAGCGCGCACTGATGCCCCGGCGCCGCAAGTCCGGCAAGACGCCGCAAGCTGCTGCGGGGTCGCCGCCGGGACGGCTGCGTATTGTAGCGGGAAACTGGCGCAGCCGTGTGCTCGAGGTCGCCGACGTCGAGGGCCTGAGGCCCACCGCCGAACGTGTGCGCGAGACCCTGTTCAACTGGCTGGCACCGCGCATCGAGGGCGCACGCTGCCTCGATCTGTTTGCAGGTACCGGCGCCCTGGGATTCGAAGCGCTGTCGCGCGGCGCGGCGCACGTCACCTTCGTCGAGCGTTCGCCGGCTGCGGTCAGCACGCTGCGCAGCAACGCCGCCACGCTCGGCGCCAATGCCGACATCCGTAACGAAAACGCATTCGACTATCTCGGCCGCCCGCCGGAGGGTCCTTTCGATATTGTGTTTCTGGACCCGCCCTTCGCCGATGAACGGCTGGCCGATTTGTGTAAAATTCTGACAGACGGCGGCTTCCTCGCGCGCAATGCGCGCGTCTACGTCGAGGAGGATCGTGGCCGCGATACCGCCGTTCCCGGCGAAGGCTGGGAGACGCTCCGGCAAAAGACGGCCGGCAATGTGCGTTACTCGCTCTTAAGGCGCGCCGACGCAACGAAGTAACAATACAAACAGACGACGTTGGGGGAATGTCGATGCCAGTCGCTGCCATGTACCCGGGAACCTTCGACCCGATAACGCTAGGTCACGAGGACCTGGTTCGCCGTTCGGCGAGCCTGTTCGACAGGGTCGTGGTCGCGATCGCCGTCGACACGGGTTCGAAGACGCCAATGTTCAGCGTCGAGGAGCGACTCGCAATGGCTCGCGCGGCACTGGCCGACATCGACAATGTCGAGGTGACCCGCTACGCGGGGCTAACGGTCGACTTCGCTCGTGAACGGGACCTTCGGGTAATACTGCGCGGTCTGCGGGCCGTGTCCGACTTCGAGTACGAGTTCCAGCTCGCCACGATGAACCGCCACCTGACCGATGACGTGGAGACGCTGTTCCTGACGCCCGACGAGCGCTACAACTTCATCTCGTCGACGCTCGTGCGCGAAGTCGCCCAGCTCGGCGGCGATATCTCCGAGTTCGTCTCACCCGAGGTTAAGGCGAAGCTGCTCGAGCGCGTCAACGGCGGCTGACGACTCAGGTCGTACCGCGGCGGGCCTCGAGTTCGACGCGCACCTCGTGCGCCTTCTCCTCGGTGATCGAGTAAGACGCCACCGCCCAGATCGCAATCGCCGACGCGAGGCACGGAATGAACGCGTCGCACAGGCGCATCAGCGTGATCGCCTCGGGCGTTTGGTCGCCGCCGAGATTGACGTCAAAGCCGGTCCCGACGAGCAGCAGGCCGCCGCCGAAGATCGCAACGGACTGGCCAAGCTTGACGACCCACCAGTAAATCGAGCCGTACATGCCTTCGCGGCGCTCGTGCGTATTGAGCTCGTCCATGTCGACGACGTCACAGATCATCGACGGCATCAGCGTAAACAGGCCGGCGAGACCGAAGGCCATCAGCGGCGCCGGGATCAGGACCAGCCAGGGATTATCCGGTGTGTAGCAGAACCACTTGAGCGCATAGCCCACCATCGAGACGCCGGTCGAGAAGAAGAACGCGCGACGCTTGCCGATCTTCGTGGCGAGCCACGTGACGAGCATGATGACGCCGAGCGCTGATATCGCCTGCAGCAGGCCGGAGTGACCAACGAAGGTCGACCCCGCCAGCTGGTCGCCGCCGAACACGTAGTAAATGATGACGTAGGGCTGGAAGGAGGCGATCAGGATGAAGCCGTTGAAGACGAGGAAAGTCGCCACGCAGAGCTTCAGGAACGGCTTGAATTTGAGTGTCTTGCCGAAGCCGCGCAGGAAGTCCATGACGATATGGCCGATGCCCTGGGACTCGCCCCCTTCCTGCGCCGCGACATCCTTGAAGCGCTCACGCAGAAACAAGGCCGGGAGGATACCCAGGCCGATTGCGACGGCGCCGATCATGATTGCAAGGTACCCCGCGCCCGTGACGACGTCACCGAACATCGGCATATACATGATCGCAAGGAAATAGGGCGAGATCATATAAGCGATGTTGCCGATGAAGTTCTGCACGCCCATGAGGCGGGTGCGCTCGTGATAGTCGGGCGTCAGCTCGTAGCCGAGCGCGACCCACGGCGTTGCATAGATCGTGTACGCGAGGTAGAAGATCAGTGATCCACCGAGGAAGTACCAGAAGTAAAAGGCCTCGCTCTTGCCGGTGGGCAGCTGCCAAAGGACCGCGAAGACGACGCCGACGGCTATCGCGCCGACGAACATATAGGGACGACGCCGCCCGTACTTCGAGCGGGTGTTGTCCGAGATATAACCCATCAACGGGTCGGTCAGCGCGTCGGTGAGGCGCGGCAGCGCGCCCAGCAGGCCGACGAGCGCCGGGCTCATTCCCAGCCCCAGGTTCAACACGATGATCATGCCGCCAATCGCGGCGGCGAGCGTGTTATTGACGAATGCGCCGAGCCCGTAAACGATCTTTAATGGAAACGGAATACGGTCTTCGGGCGCGGTATCGAAACGGGTGGCATCGCTCATTATTGTTCTTCGTTTTGCACGTAGCCTAGCGCGCCATCGTGAAGCAAATTGACAGCGCTGTCAAACGTTGTTACAACGCCTCAACCTGCGCTGCCCCAATAAAAGTAGCAGAATAGCGACGCAGTTTCCGGGGGACTTTGGATCGCTACGAGCCCAGACAAAGCGCGTATGTTCCTTGCGCTGCCGTTTCTCTTGCCAGGTATTTTCATGAGCAGTATGAGTGCCAATGCCACCGCGCCCGCCGATGCCATCGAGCAGCGCGTGAATACGTTGCTTGCCGAAATGACGATCGAGGAGAAGATCGGTCAGATGAGCCAGGTCAACGGCGGTGACAGCTACATCCATGACTACCTGAGGGACGCACTGCGCGCCGGACGTGTCGGCTCGGTCCTGAACGAGGTCGACGTCAACGTCGTTAACGAGCTGCAGCGAATCGCGGTCGAGGAAAGCCGGCTCGGTATTCCGCTGATCATCGGCCGCGACGTCATCCACGGGTTCAAAACCGTGATGCCAATTCCGCTCGGCCAGGCGGCCACGTGGAACCCGGTGATCGTCTCCAGCGGCGCTCGCGTTGCCGCCCGCGAGGCGGCGTCGGTCGGCGTGAACTGGACGTTTGCGCCAATGATCGACATCTCACGCGATCCGCGCTGGGGCCGCATTGCAGAGAGCCTGGGCGAAGACCCGTATCTCGCAAGCGAACTCGGAACGGCAATGGTACGCGGATTTCAGGGCGACGATCTCTCCGCGAAAGACACGATTGCGGCATGCGCGAAGCACTTCGTCGGCTACGGCGAATCGGAGAGCGGCCGCGATTACGCGACGACCAACATCCCCGAGAACGAGCTGCGTAATGTCCATCTGCGACCGTTTCACGCCGCCGCCAAAGCCGGTGTCATGACGATGATGACTTCGTTCAGCGATCTCGACGGCGTGCCCGCAACGGCCAACGAGTATCTCGTCAACGACATCCTCCGGGGCGAGTGGGGATTCGACGGCTTCGTCGTAAGCGACTGGGACTCGGTTCGCCAGCTCAGTATCCACGGACTGACTGCCAACGACCGTGAGTCTGCTTGCGAAGCGGCGATCGCAGGCGTCGATATGGAAATGCACGGTGATGCCTACCTCAATCATCTCGCTCAGCTGGTCGACGACGGCAAGGTGCCACTCGAGGCGGTCGACACGGCCGTCGCAAATATCCTCCGCGCCAAGTTCCGGCTGGGCCTGTTCGAGAATCCGTACACCGACCCGAACGACTTCCCGCCTTTCGCCGATGCCGACGCGCTCGAGACGGCGCGGGAGGCCGCGCTGCAGAGCGTCGTCATGCTGAAAAACGAGCATCACGTGCTGCCACTGTCCGCGGACCAGCTGAGCTCGATTGCACTGATCGGGCCGCTTGCCGATACGCCTTACGAGCAGCTGGGCACCTGGATCTTCGATGGCGATCCGCGGTACAGCGTGACGCCGCTCGGCGCGATTGAAACACTCGTCGGCGACGGCGTCGACGTTCGGTATCTCAAGGCAATGGAGACGTCGCGCAGCCGGGATACGTCGGCCTTCGACGAGGCCGAAGCGCTGGCCGCCGAGACCGATGCCACGGTGCTGTTTCTCGGCGAAGAAGCGATCCTGTCCGGCGAGGCCCACTCGCGAGCGGACATCAGCCTGCCCGGAGCGCAGGCCGAGCTCGTGGGCCGGATCCGTGCAAGCGGCAAGCCTGTCATCGTCGTGATACTCGCCGGCCGGCCGTTGACGCTGACCAACATCGTCGATGAGGTCGACGCGATCCTGTTCGCGTGGCATCCGGGCAGCATGGGCGGACCCGCGATCGCGGACCTGCTGTTTGGCATCGAGTCGCCCTCGGGCAAGCTGCCGGTTACGTTCCCGCGGATGGTCGGCCAGATACCGATTTACTATTACCAGAAGAACACGGGCAAGCCGCCGTCGCCGGAGACGATCGCGCACATCGACGACATCGATGCGAAGGCGCCGCAGCTTTCACTGGGAATGACCTCGTTCCACCTCGACGCCGGGTACACGCCGCTGTTCGCGTTCGGCCACGGCCTTTCGTACGCGTACTTCAACTACGAGAACCTGACGACGAGCACTTCGGAGATGGCGCTGGACGGCTCGATAACGATCAGCGTCGATGTAACGAATACGAGCGGTATCACCGCTGACGAGGTCGTGCAGCTTTACGTCCGCGATCTCGTGGGCAACGTCACGCGGCCCGTGCGGGAGCTCAAGGGCTTTCGGCGCCTGACGCTGGCGCCCGGCGAAAGAGTCACGGTCGACTTCGAACTCACGGCGGACGATCTCGCCTTCTACGGGCGCAAGATGCAGCGGATGACCGAGCCCGGCGAATTTCACGCCTGGGTCGGCAGCAGCTCCGAGGCTGGGCTCATGGCCGAGTTCCGAATCGTCGGCGAGCGATAGACCGCTATGCAGTCCAGCGCCCGATACACAATGACCGTCGCCCTGATCGTGGCGCTCGGTGGTTTCCTGATGGGTTTCGACGCGTCGGTGATCTCGGGCGTCGTCGGCTTCATCGAGGTCGAGTTCCGCCTCAGCAAAATCGAGCTCGGCTGGTCGGTCGCCTCCCTCACGCTGACGGCGACGTTGGCGATGCTGGTGGCGGGCCCGATCAGCGACCGCATCGGTCGGCGGCCGGTCCTGAAGATTGCGGCACTGCTGTTCGCCGTATCCGCCGTTGCCTCGGCGGTGGCGCCGAACTTCCTCTTGCTGGTCATCGCCCGGATGATTGGCGGTTTCGGCGTCGGCGCGGCGCTCATCGTCGCGCCGATGTACATCGCGGAGATCGCACCGCCCGACAAGCGCGGTCGGCTGGTCTCGTTCAACCAGTTCAACATCGTGATCGGCATATCCGCGGCGTTCTTCTCGAATTACCTGATCCTGACGCTCGGCCAGTCGGACTCGTCGGTCGTCGAGGCGCTGCGCCTCGCTGAGTGGAACTGGCGCTGGATGCTGGGTGTCGAGGCCGTGCCCGCCGTGATCTACCTGCTTGCGCTGGCCGCGGTGCCCGAGAGTCCACGCTGGCTGGCCATGCATGATCGAGAGGACGAGGCGCTTGCCGTACTGACAAAAGCCAGCGACGAGGTCACGGCTGCACGAGAGCTAAAGTCCGTTCACGATAGCCTGCAGACCGACGCCAACGAACAACAGGCGTCAATCCGCGATTTGTTTCGTCCGGCGATGCGCCTGGTCCTGACGATCGGCGTAACTGTCGCGATCCTGCAGCAGATCACGGGGATCAACTCGGTGTTTTTTTACGCGCCAATGATCTTCGAACAGTCAGGCGTGGGCACTGACGCCTCGTTCATGCAGGCTATCCTGGTCGGCGTCGTCAACCTGGTTTTCACGGTCGCGGCGATGCTGTGGATCGACAGGCTCGGCCGAAAGCCGTTGCTCGGCATCGGCCTCGCCGGAATCGCGGTTTGCATGCTAACGCTCGCCTACGGATTCGGTTCGGCCACCTATGTGCTCGAAGCAGAATCGCTCGACGAACTGCCGGCGGAAATCGACCGCGCCAGCCTGGCGCCACTGGTCGACACCGTGTACGAAAGCGATCTCGCTTTCCGTGCAGCCGTGTCCGGGGCCATCGGTGAAGGGGCCTTCGTCGAATACGAGTCGCCGATAATTGGCAGCGCGATACGGATCAACCCGAGACTGATCCTTTTCGGTATCCTCGGCTTCGTGGCCAGCTTCGCGATCTCGCTCGGCCCGGTGATGTGGGTCCTGTTCTCGGAGCTGTTCCCGAACAGAGTACGGGGTATCGCCATTTCCTTTGTCGGCGTTGTGAATTCGACGGTGAGTTTCCTGGTGCAGCTTGTTTTTCCGTGGCAGCTAGCCAACATCGGTAACGCCACGACATTCCTGATCTACGGCGTATTCGCCGTCGTCGGGCTCGTGCTCGTCATGCGCATCCTGCCCGAAACGAAAGGCCGTTCGCTCGAAGAACTCGAACAACAGCTGGTGAAGGCTGTGCAATGATCCCGAGCCGCAATGGATCAATCTGACAGGATTATCTGATGATCAGGAGCATGAAATCGATTCACGCGCTCGCCGTCGCGCTATTTGTGGTCGCCGGCTGCGGGGCCGGCAGCGATGCGCGGGTTGCCGGCACCGACATGTCGGCTCCGCCGGAGTCTGCCGGCCTTAAGCAGTCGCCGGAGGCACTGATTGCCGGCGAGGTCATGGCCATGGCCTACTCGGGCTTTCGCGAGGGCCAGCACCCGGATCGGGGCGAGGGCGCCGTAAACCCGAGTGACGAGGAGATCCTCGAGGACCTCAATATCCTGGTTGAGCATGGCTTCGGTCTGGTCCGTATGTACGACACCTACGAGAATACGGTGACGACGCTGGAGCTGATCCGTGAGCACGATCTGCCGATCAAGATCCTGCTCGGCATCTGGTTGCAGGCGGAAATCAGCAACCATGAAAACTGCCCGTGGCTGGACGAGCCGATCCCCGACGACGAGCTCGCAGCGAACACGATTGCCAACGAGGCGTCGGTGCAGCGTGGCATCGAACTCGCGCAACAGTTCGACGATATCGTCGTTGCTGTGAACGTCGGCAACGAAGCGCTCGTGATCTGGAACGACCACATGGTGCCGCTGGAGAAGGTCATTACTTACGTGCGCCAGGTGAAGGCGGCCATTGACCAGCCGGTCACGGTTGCGGACAACTACGAGTGGTGGATCGAGGACGGTGCGCCGCTCGCGGCGGAGGTCGATTTTCTAGGCGTTCACACCTACCCGGCATGGGAAGAGAAAACGATCGACGAGGCGCTGGCGTACACGATCGAGAATATGCAGCGCGTTGCCGCGGCGCTGCCCGGCAAGCCGATGGCTATCCTCGAGGCCGGCTGGGCGACGACCGCCAGCGAGTTCGGCGAGCGTGCCAGCGAAGCAAACCAGGCTCGTTACTATCGTGAAATCGACGAATGGGCGCGGGATGTGAACATGACCGTGTTCTTTTTCGAGGCCTTCGACGAGCCCTGGAAGGGCAACCCGGCGAATGTCGACGGCGCCGAGAAGCACTGGGGCGTTTTCTTCGTGGATCGGACGCCCAAGCTGGTAATGCAAAGGTAACGGGCATGGCCAGCAAAACGAGAACCTCGCTCCGGGGTCTGCGCACGTTTTGCATTGCTGCTCGCCACGAGAGTTTTCGCACAGCCGGCGACGAGCTGTTTATTACGCCGTCCGCGGTCAGCCACCAGATCAAGAGCCTCGAGGAGGAGCTCGGTAAACGCCTGTTCGATCGCAACAGCCGGGAGCTCAAACTCACGAAGACGGGCCGCGAGTTTTACGAGGAGGTCAGCCCGCTGATCGAGAAGCTTGATGCGGTCGCGGCCAGCTACCGGTCGAGCGCGGTGAGCTCCTCGGTCCGTATTTCCGTCCAGCCGTTCTTTGCCAGCGAATACTTCGTTCCGCGCCTGAGCGAGTTCACGGCAGAGCACCCGGAGATCGACATCGAGGTCGGCACCAGCGACGAGAGTGCGGAAACCTACCCGGCCGACGCAGATATTTCGATCCGGCTGTTCAAATCGCCGCCGGCCAACACCAACTCGAACCTGCTGTTTCCGCTCAGGCTGGTCCCGGCCGGCTCGCCATCGTTCAAGAGGAGCCTCGAGGTCAGCAAGAAAGAGATCACCAGCGATTTCCCGCTGATCGTGCACGAAACGCAGCCCAAGGCCTGGAAGCGCTGGTCGAAGGTCGCGGGCGTCAAGCTGCCGGGCGCGAGCAAGACCACCCGGCTGGACTCGATGATCGCGGTCGTCCGCGCCTGTGAGCGCGGGATCGGCGCGGCGCTCGTCCCAGTTCCGATCGCGGATCTCTGGTTCGAACAGGGCAGCATCGTCCGTCTGTTCGACACGGAACTCGTCGCGGACATGAGCTACTACGTGATCGTCCGGGATGACGCTGAGGCGGGCCCGGGCATTGCGCTGTTGAGCGCCTGGATCCTGGAGAGCTTCGCCGGCGATCGTTGAAGCCACCCACGGGCTGTCTTGGACAGTGACATGCAGCGCCTGAAACTATGTAAAAACGCGACGCAAGGTCCGGCGCAGCGCTTTCGGGCTTTTTCCCCCACAAAGCGCTGCTTATTCGCGATTTGTTGCATTTAGATACATTTGACTGAAAATTGACAACGCTGTCATTTGTTGGTACTTGTTAGGATTCTGAAAAAGAAAAAGCGCGCGCAGATTGAAAAGCGCTTTCGTTGTAATTCCGAGGGGGAATTCATGAGAACTGGTGCATACGTGCCGGTATGTGGCCGAGTGCCGCCGTTCGCGGTGCTCGCAGCGCCGCCCGGGTCGGCGGTCGCCGCCATTCGCCTGTTATTTTCCCGCCCTGTTTGTGTCCTGAGGGGGACCATATGATGCTTCGTTCGCGAGGAATGCTGCGCTATGCAGCTCCTTTGGCCGCCTTGTGCCTGCTGTCTGCCTGTGAAAGCAATCGTTCGACACCTCTTACCGCGATCGAGACGATCGACGTACCGGTGGCCGATACGACGACGCGGACCAACTTCAACACCGACAGTCCGACGCTGGAGATCCCGGACACGTTCGCGGTCCGTGACGGCGATTTGCTGACGCTGGTCTGGAGCGACGAATTCGACGACGCGCAGCTCGACCCTGAACTCTGGTTCTTCGAATCGGGCGACGGCAGCCAGTTCGGTATCCCGGGCTGGGGCAACGAGGAGCTGCAGTGGTATCTGCCGGACAATGCTCGCCTCGAGGACGGCAAGCTCATCATTACAGCGAAGCGCGAGACCGTCGTGCGGGAAGACGGTAACTTCGATTACACCTCGGCCCGCATCAATACCCGCGATCGCTTTGCCGTCAAGTACGGCCGCATCGAGGCCAGCATCAAGTTGCCCTCCGGCCAGGGCCTGTGGCCGGCTTTCTGGATGCTGGCGCAGGACAGCCCCTACGGTAACTGGCCGTCGAGCGGTGAGATCGACATCATGGAAGCCGTCAACCTCGACGGCACGCCGGGCATCGGCGGTATCGGTGGGGGTAACGAAATTTTCGGTACCCTGCACTTCGGCGGCGGTCCCTTCGGCCGGATCATCGACAGCTCCGAGTACACACCGTCTCCCGACGTCACCGAGGACTTCCACACCTACGCCGTCGAGTGGGATGAATTCGAGATTCGCTGGTACTTCGATGGCATCCTGTACGGGACCAAGAACTCGTGGGTGAGTGATGCCGCACCGTACCCGGCGCCGTTCGACCAGCCGTTCTACATCCTGCTGAACGTCGCGGTCGGCGGTAACTTCCCGGGTTCGCCCAACTCGGCGACCCCGTTTCCCGCGACCATGGAAGTTGACTATGTGCGGGTGTACTCGGGCCAGGAGCCGGCCGCAGCCCCCGTGGATCCCGGCGTCATCCCCGAGGACGTCGTGTACTCGAGCGACCCGATCAACATTCCGGAGAACTTCGGGCCACCGGGAGGCATCCAGGACTTCGGTTCCGGCGCCGGATTCGCGAACGTACTGACCGATCCCAGCTTCAGCCGCGTGCTGCGTGTCACCAGCGGTGATGCCTACGATCCGGGTGTCGTGGACGTCGGTTTCGCCGCGTTCACGGGCTACGACGCCGGCTTTGGCACCGCCTATGAGACGCTGGTGTTCAAGGCAAAAGGGGATGCTGCGAACCTGTCGAACTTCGAAGTGAAATTCGTCGGCGCGCCGGGCGACCCGGAAACCAGCGTCGTCTACGACGTGACCACCTACACCGACCTGGGTAGCGGCTGGTACCAGGTGACGATCCCGATGAGCGACTTTGCTGCATCGCTCGCGACCAATACTGCTTTCCTGCTGGGACCGGTCGGTGACCAGGGAGCGCCCTTTAGCTTCCAGATGACCGACATCGGCTTCAGCACTACTGCCGTCGGTCCCGCAGATCCCGGACTCATTCCCGACGACGTGATTTACGCGACCGACCCGAACGAGACGGTGGACCTGGTGACGACGATATCGCCCTTCGGCACGACCTCGCAGTTCGAAGGCATGTATGCGCTGGACCCGGACTTCAACCCGGCCTTCGAGGCACAAAGCGGCAGCGGCTACGGCCTCGACAACATCGTGCAGCTTGGCTTTGTCGACCTGCCGATGGGCTTTGCGACCGGCTACGAGTCGTTCCTGTTCAAGATCAAGTCGGACGACCTGCCGGGCAACACGATCGTCGTGAAGCTCGAAGGCGGCGGCGGCGAGTACGGGGACGTCGTGCTAACCGACACCAACGTATCGACGCCGCTCGGCAACGGCTGGTACCAGGTGGTGCTGCCGATGGCCGACTTCACGAATGTGGCCGACGCGGTCGGTGTCCTGTTCGAGCGGGTTGGTCCGCAAAATGCGGACGGCGGCATGCCGTTCAGCATGCTGGTGACCGACATCGGCTTCAACAACCCCACCGTCGGCATGAGCATCATTCCGGACGACGTGATCTACGCGACCGATCCGAACGAGATGGTTGACCTGGTGGCGACCATCAGCGCTTTCGGCACGACGTCCATGTTCGACGGTGCTTACGCGCTCGATCCGGACTACAACCCGGCGTTCGAGGCGCAGAGCGGTAACGGCTACGGGCTCGACAACATCGTGCAGCTCGGCTTCATCGACTTGCCGATGGGCTTCGCGACCGGCTACGAGTCGTTCGTGTTCAAGATCAAGTCGTCTGACCTGCCGGGTAACACGGTTGTCGTGAAGCTCGAAGGCGGCGGCGGCGAGTACGGCGACGTCGTGCTGACCGACACCAACGTGTCGACGCCGCTCGGCAACGGCTGGTACCAGGTGGTGCTGCCGATGGCGGACTTCACGAACGTCGCTGACGCGGTCGGCATCCTGTTCGAGCGGGTTGGTCCGCAGAATGCGGACGGCGGCATGCCGTTCAGCATGCTGCTGACCGATATCGGCTTCAATAATCCCGTCGGTGGTACAGGCAATCTCATAACGAACGGCGGCTTCGAGACCGGCCTCCTCGACCCCTGGGCCGATTTTGGCAATGGGATGGGGACTATTACCGTCTCCGCGGCCGAGGCCAGCGAGGGGACGAACTCGGTGAATATCGTTGCCGGCGATAGCCAGACGGTGTTTCTTCGTCAGAGTGGGCTGGGCGCCGGCACCGTCATGAATGGCGATACGCTCAACATCAGCTTCGACCTGAAGGGCACGGCAACGGACGTTCCCGTGTTGCCGACGCTAGAAGGTACGGGGGTTATCGAGACGATCACGGCGGTACCTGCGGACTGGATGCCCTTTACGTACCAGGTCACGCTGGGGGCCGACTTCCCGGGCGGCGTCTTCTTCGAGATCGGCGTGCCGTGCGGGCCTGTACCTACCTGCTCGGCCAACATCTTCATCGACAACGTCATAGTGACCATCCAGTAGCGCCGGGCGATCGACGGCCCAGAAGAACAAGACATACAGAGTTACTCAGAGAATTCGTTTATGCACGCACTAGTATCCATGCGATCGCTCCGCAAGCTGGCGCTCATCGTTCCGGTCCTCGCACTGACGGGATGCGGCCAGGGTGAAGGGCCGGTCTCGATTCAGAATTCACCGGCAGAGCCCCTGCCTGTCCGACCACCCGGCTTCTGCGACCCGATCACGTTCGAACTCGGCTGCGACGAGCCCGGACTCCTCAGCTTCGGCTTAGGCGGTGCGGGCACGACCATCATCGACAATCCCGACCCGAGCGGTATCAACACGTCTGACCGGGTCGCCGAGATGCGCAAGCGTGCCGACCAGGTATTCGGTGGCACGAGGATCGACGGGCCGGGCGGCCCGATCGATTTCTCGGAGGGCGAGGTCTACAAGATCAAGATCTGGTCTTCACGTGAGGTGCCGGTCACCTTCAAGCTCGAGGAAGAGGGTAACCCGGAAGGGGGGCTCGAACGCGTCGTGGATCATCCCGGCGGGTCGGTCTGGGAAGAGCTCTGCTTCGACTTCACGGGTCAAATGGTGCCGCCGCCCGTGTTTGGTCTCACGATCATCTTCGACAACGGCGTCCTCGGCCAGGTGGATACGGACCCAGCCAACTGGACCTTCTATTACGACGACATCACCCAGGTAAGAAGCTGTGATGATTCCGGCGGACCGGTTGGCGTGCAGCCGGACTCCGCGCTGTTCTCGTCCAGTGGCGATCCAGACCTCGTCATCCCCGACGACTACGCCGAGATGACGCCATTCGGCTCCGGCTCGGTCATCGATCCAATGTATGCGGACGACCCGACATTTAGCCCCGTACTGTCCGTCTGGAGCGGCACGGGCTACGGCGCGAACGTTGCCCAGATCGGCTTCATCGGCTTCCCGGCCGGTTTCCTGACCGACTACGAGACGGTGGATTTCAAGGTCAAGGGCGTGCCGAATTTCGTGGTGTTCGTGAAGCTCTTCGATGGCGTCGATGCGCGCCGTATCAGCCTGACGAGCAGCGCGACGTCTACAAACATCGGCGACGGCTGGTTCCAGGTATCGATCCCGGTTGCCGCGTTGAGCGGTGTAGACCAGGCAACGGGCATCGTGTTCGAGAGCGACGATTCCGCGGCGACGCAGTTCAGGATGTTGCTGGACGACATCGGCTTCAGCGGGACGGGCACTCGTGTGCCCTCCGCACCCGGGACCATCCCCGAGGTGAAACTATTCGACCGCGGTGGAATGCCGGACCTGGTCATCCCGGACGACTACGCGGAAATCAGCGTATTCGGGTCCGCCGCCACGCTCGACGGAAGCTTCACCGGCGATATCGATTTCAGCCCGGCATGGCAGGTCACCACAGGTTTCGGCTACGACATCTGGAATGCACAGTTTGCCTACACCGGTTTTGCCACAGGGTTCGCCGATGCGTATGAAACCCTGCACTTCAAGGTGAAGGACCTGAGTGGCGATGTGATCCGCGTCAAGCTGCTGCCCGATCCTGCGTATGTCGACATCAACGTGACCAGCTCACCGTACGCCACCGCGCTCGGCAACGGCTGGTACCAGGTGTCGGTGCCAATCAATGACATCCCCGGCGCTGCGGCGTCGGACGGCCTGCTCTTCGAGACGATCAGCCCCGCGCCCGCGGAGTCCTTCTCCTACCTGCTGACGGACATCGGTTTCAGCGGCTCGGGCTTCGATCCCGCGGATCCAGGACTCATTCCGGACGACGTGATTTACGCGACCGACCCGAACGAGATGGTCGACCTGGTCACGACGATCACGCCCTTTGGCACGACGTCCGCTTTCGACGGCATGTACGCGCTGGATGCGGACTTCAACCCGGCCTTCGAGGCGCGCAGCGGTAGCGGCTACGGCCTCGACAACATCGTGCAGCTCGGCTTTGTCGACCAGCCGATGGGCTTTGCGACTGCCTACGAGTCGTTCGTATTCAAGATCAAGTCGTCCGACCTGCCGGGCAACACGGTGGTCGTGAAGCTCGAAGGTGGCGGCGGTCAGTACGGCGACGTCGTGCTGACCGACACCAACGTGTCAACGCCGCTGGGCAACGGCTGGTACCAGGTGGTGCTGCCGATGGCCGACTTCACGAACGTCGCCGACGCGGTCGGTGTCCTGTTCGAACGGGTTGGCCCGCAGAATGCGGACGGCGGCATGCCGTTCAGTATGCTGCTCACCGACATCGGCTTCAGCGGCACGGCCTTCGTTCCGGCGGATCCGGGGCTCATCCCGGACGACGTCATTTACGCGACCGACCCGAACGAGACCGTAGACCTCGTTACGACGATCACGCCCTTCGGCACGACGTCCGCTTTCGATGGCGCGTACGCGCTGGACCCGGACTTCAACCCGGCGTTCGAGGCACGAAGCGGCAGCGGCTACGGCCTTGATAACATCGTGCAGCTCGGCTTTATCGACCTGCCGATGGGCTTCGCGACCGGCTATGAGTCGTTCTCGTTCAAGATCAAGTCGTCCGACCTGCCGGGCAACACGGTTGTCGTGAAGCTCGAAGGCGGCGGCGGCGAGTACGGCGACGTCGTGCTGACCGACACCAACGTGTCGACGCCTCTGGGCAACGGTTGGTACCAGGTGGTGCTGCCGATGGCCGACTTTACGAACGTGGCCGACGCGGTCGGCATCCTGTTCGAGCGGGTTGGTCCGCAGAACGCGGACGGCGGCATGCCGTTCAGCATGCTGCTGACAGACATCGGCTTCAACAATCCCGCTGCCGCCAGCAATCTCGTCACGAACGGTGGTTTCGAGTCCGGTCTAATCGACCCCTGGGCCGACTTTGGCAATGGCCTGGGCACCGTCACCGTCACCGCGGCTGAGGCGAGTGAGGGCACGAACTCGGTGAACATCGTTGCCGGCGATAGCCAGACGGTGTTTCTCCGCCAGAGCGGGCTGGGCGCGGGCACCATTATGAATGGCGACACGCTCAACATCAGCTTCGACCTGAAAGGCACGGCAACGGACGTTCCCGTGTTGCCGACGCTCGAGGGTAGCGGGGTCCTCGAGACGATCACGGCGGTGCCGGCGGACTGGATGACCTTTACGTACCCGGTCACGCTGGGAGCCGATTTCCCGGGCGGCGTCTTCTTCGAGATCGGCGTGCCGTGCGGGCCTGTACCTACCTGCTCGGCCAACATCTTCATTGACAACGTCATCGTGACGATCCAGTAACGCCGGACGAGCGGAATAGCTTCTATGATGAGAACACGAATGAAAAATAAAGCAGTCGCAATGGGGGACTCCGGCTTGACCGAGCGAATCGTGAAACTGGGCTGTCTGCTGCTCGCGGCGGCGGCGCTCAGCATGCCCGTCGACAGTCACGCACAGGCGCACGACGTCATTACTGTCAAGGACGATGGCGGCTGGCGTATGCAGGTCGACGGCGAGGATTACTACATCAAGGGCGTGGTATGGGGCTATTCGCCGCGCGGGCAGAACTACACCTACAACCTGTGGGGCGAGTCGGACGACTTCATTCGCAAGGTGCTGGACTACGAGTTCGGCCTGATGAAGGCGGCCAACATCAACGCCATTCGCAGCTTCACGACGATTCCGCCGAAGTGGGTGACCTACATCTATCGCGAACACGGAATTATGAGCGTGATCAACCCGCTGATGGGCCGTTACGGTTACTCGATTGACGGTAAATGGGTGCCGTTCACCGACTACTCGGACCCTCGCACCCGCGAGATCCTGAAGCGCGACATGGTGGAGATCATCAGCGAGTACAAGGACGTCGAAGGCGTGCTGATGTTCGCGTTCGGCAACGAGAGTAATTATGGTCTCTCCTGGTCGAGCTTCGAGATCGAAAACCTGCCGGAGGGCGAACAGAACACCGCCAAGGCGCGATCCCTCTACAGCCTTTTCGCTGAGGTCATCGACGCTTGCCGGCAGGTCGCACCGGACCATCTCTACACGATCGTCAACGGCGACATCCAGTACATCGACCTGATTGCCGAGTACCTGCCGGACATGGATATCCTCGGCAGTAACGTTTATCGCGGGCCGAGCTTCACGGATCTCTGGGCCCGCGTCGACGAGAAGCTCGACATGCCGGTCGTGTTCTTCGAGTTTGGCAGTGATGCGTTCAACGCGCGCACTTTCCAGGAGGACCAGCTCAACCAGGCACTGCTGCTCAAGGACATGTGGCAGGAGATGTACAACAAGTCGTGGGGCAACAGCGAGGAAGGTAACTCGATCGGCGCATTCATTTTCGAGTGGCGCGACGAGTGGTGGAAGTATCTACAGGTCGAAAATCTCGACGTTCAGGATACCAATGCTTCGTGGTCCAACCAGGCGTATCTCTTCGACTGGGCCGAAGGCCAGAACAACATGAACGAGGAGTGGTTCGGCATCGCCGCGCTGGGACCACCCAATTCCGATGGCGTCTATGAGGCACGCCCGAGAATGGCCTACGACGTGATTGGTGAAGTTTTCGAGATGGACCCATACACGGCAAGCAAGGGCCAGATCAACGCCATGTTCGCGAACATGGATATCGACCTCTATGAACTCAAGGGCGACGTCCGCATGCTCAAGGCCGACAGCACGGAGCAGAAGCGCAAGCTGCAGTTCACCGGCGGTGACATTCGCGCGGAAGTCGCATTCCGCGGTCTCGAACAGGACATCACCAGGGACGGCAAGGAAGGCATCGACTTCTCCGATGGGCAGATGGTGAATCTCGATTTTGCATTTCGTCCCAACGACAACATCGAGGGACAGTTCTCCATCAACATTCTCGGCAACGTTGCGGAAAAGCAGCCGCTGGAGTTCGGCTACGGCGACCGCGGCCTGCCGTTCGCGATCGATGCGAAGGAGTTCCTCCCGTTCGTCGAGCCGGAACTGATACCTCCCACCACGGTATTCAACGATCGCGAGCGAGTCGAGATCTACGACTTCAACGCGAAGTACCAGGGCGACAACTGGGACGTCGAGGCCTTCTACCACACGCCGCGGTTCCACTGGGGCTACGAAGGCGATTTCTTCAACTTGGTGCAGGAATCGACCGACATACTCGGCATCGATACCTTCAACGGCAAGGCGCCGGCCGGTATCGAGATAGCCGGCAAGGGCAAATACGATGGCCTGACTCTCGTCGCCGGACCCGAGATCTACTGGGGCGCGAACCCTCAGTGGCTCTTCAAGTACCAATTCGACCTCGGCAAGACTGAATTCGCCTTCATCCACTCCGAGGAACTCTCGCAGCTTGATGAGGGTGCCTTCCGGAACCAGGCCGTAAACCGGGTTGCCAGCAAAACGACGCTGTATGCGGCTAGGGATATCTTCAAGAACGTGACCCTCGAGCTGGGCGGCATCATCTCCTCGAGAGAGCGTATCGACGAGGCTTACGACTACATCGACTCCGAGGGCAATATCCGCACCGACAAGATCGAGTTCGAGGATACGCTCGGCATCAAGGCCAAGTTGACCTTCCCGGTCTTCGGCTGGGAGACGTACCTGTCCGGCCACAGTGCCGGCCTGGTCGCCGATGGCGGAGGCCCGATACCGACCTTCGGATGGCGGGACCCGACAAACCTGCCGTACTCCGCTTTCGGTAACAAGAACGAATTCGAAGCGGGAATGATCATGAGCTTCGGCAACATGATGATCTACCCACGGCTGCTGTATCGAGAGAACCTGATTGACGCGAACCCGGACATCCCGCCGAATTCCAATGGCAGCGTGCTGAACCCCGGTATCTCGCCGCGCAACCGCGATTCCGACCCGTTTGCGGTACTGAACAACCGCGAAGCGCGCTCCGCCGAGATCTTCTTCACCTGGGACCCGACGGGGGCGACACCGTTCTATGACTGGGATAACGAATTCAGGGAAGACGCACCGTTCGCCTTCAATATTGGCGGTACGTATACCGAGTTCCCGACCGACACCGATGCCAACTTGTTCTTCTTCCGGGGCGGCGGCTTCAACGCACCCTTCCCGGGTGGACTGCCGGCCGAGGACGTCTGGACCATTTCCAGCCGTATGGTCATCAATCCCGCCGGCTCGAATACCCGCATCATCCTCGACCTGAGGCGCGGCTTCGATCAGTCGTCGGGTACGCCGGAACGCGGCACCGCGGATTTCTTCGACATCTCGGGCAAGGCCTACGTCGGTCGACGCCACATTGTCTCGGGCTACTTCAAGAAGGACTCCTGGGGGCCGTACGACTTCTTCCGCCAGTTCAACTTCAGGTATCCCGAGCAGGTTAACTTCGAGTACTCGTACCTGCTCGGCGGCGCGGTCCTCGGCAACCTTATCGATGAGGCACGCGCGACCAGGATTGGCGTGAGGACGACCTTCCGCACCGTCGACGAAACCTCGCTGCCGGAGGAATACCTCGAGGGTGAGAACGACTACGCTTTCCTGACCGTGTTCTTCTTAACCTATCGGTTCTGACGCCATGCACAGGAACCCAGGACTGACTGAAATGACCATGCGTAAACGACAAGAAACCGCCGGACGCCGGATCCGGACTGCACTAATCACCATGATCGGGATCGTCGCCGCGGCGCTGGCTGGCTGCGAGAGCCCCGGCGACGGTGACGGTACAGTCATCAACAATATCGCGTTGCCCACCGACACCGTGCTGGATCTCTTCTGCGAAGACGTCGGCGTGTTTCCGGAAATCTGTGTCCTCGAAGACCCCGCCAACCCATTCGTAACGACAACGATCATCGAGCCCGGGCTCGATCCGGACAATGCCAACAAGTTCCAGATCGCCACTTCGTTCCCGCCGGGGCCGGCAGGTGCGAAGGCCCGCTTCTATTTCTGGGCGACGGCGCTGGCGCGCTTCCCATCCGGTGAGAACCAGTACTTCACCGCACTGGCTCTGCACGAGCTGTTCGATGCCAACAGCAACGCGCTGGGAGCGGACGAACTGATCCGCGAACAAGCGCTGAAGGCCTATCGTTCCCAGCTCGACAATTTCTTCGGCACCGTGTTCGTAGCTGTCTGCTGCGAGGATATCCGGCCGCCGGGTGATGACCGGGGGCCCGTACCGTTCCCGATCGGGCTCAATGAGTGGACCGCTGACAACCTGTACAGGACCGAGGGCAGCATCTCCAACACCATCGTGGAGGGGCAGACCGTCCCATACAGGCGCCTGGTGGATGGAGACCCCCTGCTGGTCGAGGAACTGTTGCTGACATGGGGCTACGGCTACGAAGCTGCGACGCCGCCGGATTTCGACAACGGTATCGTGTACATAATCACGTTCCCGTAACGTGCTTCGCCGGCTCCGTGTAAGAGCGCTACCTACGAAAGCCCTGCTGTTTGCAGGGCTTTTCTTTTTTGCACCCATGCTCAATGCCAAACCTGTGCCCGTAGAACTCCGCAAGCGAGACGACGGCTGGCAGCTCTTCCGCGGCGGCGAACCCTTTTTCATCAAGGGTGCCGGCGGCGAAGGATCACTCGAAGCGCTCGCGGCGGCCGGCGCCAATTCTGTCCGCACCTGGGGTGGCGATGTTGGTACGCTGCTTGACGATGCTCACGCACTGGGACTGACCGTCACTGTCGGCATCTGGCTCGGCCACGAACGACATGGTTTCGACTACGACGACGAGCAGCAGGTCAGCGACCAGCTCGAACAGGCCAGGCAGATGGTCCTGAAATACAGGGATCATCCGGCGCTTCTGCTCTGGGGTGTCGGCAACGAGATGGAGGGCTTCGACGAGGGTGACAACCCTGCGATCTGGACGGCCGTCAACGACGTCGCGGCGATGATCAAGGAGCTCGACCCGAACCACCCGACGATGACGGTGACCGCATTCGTTCACGGCAAGCGCATCGAGTTCCTGCACGAGCGGAGCCCGGCGATCGATATCCATGGCGTCAACGCCTACGGCGGCGCGCAGGTCGTTCCGCGGCTGCTCGAGGAAGGCGGTGCAAGCAAGCCGTTCGTCCTGACGGAGTTCGGACCCGTTGGTCCCTGGGAGATGCCGACGACCGACTGGGGCGCGCCCTACGAGCAGACCAGCGCCGAGAAGGCCGGCTTCTACCGCGAGAGCTACGAGAAAGGCATCCTCGCCGCGCCGGGTCGTGCGCTCGGTGCTTACGCGTTCCTCTGGGGTCACAAGATGGAAGCCACGGACACGTGGTTCGGCATGTTCCTCGCCGACGGCTCGCGCACGGCAGCCATCGAGACGATGACGGAGATCTGGTCGGGCGAGACTCCGGCCAACCGCGCGCCAGGCGTCAGCCGCCCGGAGTTGGACGGGCCTGTCGAACTGGACCCCGGCGACGTCATCGACGTGAGCACCATTGTCGACGACGCGGACGGTGATGACGTTCGAGTCCGCTGGGAGCTGGTACCGGAGTCCGGCGAGTACCTCACGGGCGGCGACTTCCGGCCGTCGATACCACCGGTCGAAGGTGCCGTCATCAAATCGGCTGACGGCAATGCGACGGTACGCATGCCGGAGGAGCCGGGCCCCTACCGCCTGTTCGTCTACGCGCATGACGATGCCGGGAATGCAGGCACCGCCAATCTGCCGCTACGCGTCAAGGGCACGGCACGCACCCGCTTCCCCTTCCCCGTCTATGAAGAGGGCCTCGAGGGCATGGCCTGGGTGCCGTCCGGCTGGATGGGCGGCATCGACGACCTGACACTCGATGGTGAGTACGCCGAAAACCCGAAGGAAGGATCGGCATCGGTCCGGATTCGCTACGAGGGCAGGTTCGGATGGGCCGGCATTGCGTGGCAGAACCCGCCGAACAACTGGGGCGACATGGATGGCGGCTACAACCTCGACGGCGCCACGGCGCTCGAGCTCTGGGCACGCGGCGAGTACGGCGGCGAGAAGGTCAGCTTCGGCGTTGGCCTTCTGGAAAGCGACAGGGCGTTTCCGGACTCAGGAATAACGAAGATCGACAATATCGAGCTGACCAGTGAGTGGACGCTGTACACGGTTCCGCTGAAGAGAATGGACCTCTCCAGCATCAAGACCGGTTTCGTGGTTACGCTCAGCGGGCGCTCGAGCCCGGTCACCATCTACCTCGACGGTATTCGCTTCGTGCGGTAAACGACCTCACGCGGGCGCCGGGCCCGTCGATTCGCGGATCTTCAGCGTCGCCGGAATCACTTCGGTCTCACGCTCGATCTGCGGCTTGCCCGCCTCATCGATAAGCGCGGCCGACGCGTGCTCCGCCATCGCCGACAGTGGCTGACGAACCGTGGTGAGAGCGGGATAGATTTGTTGCGCCAGTGCGCCGTCGTCAAAGCCCGCGACCGAGAGTTCGCCTGGAATGTCGATGCCCAGCCGATTCGCGACATGGATGACACCCGCCGCCATGTCGTCATTGGCCGCGAATATTGCCGTGGGACGGGGATCGAGCGCCAGCAGCTTTTCCGCTGCCGCATGGCCGGATCTGAGTGAGTTGTCGCCCGCTGCGACGAGGCTCTCATCGAAGTCGAGATCGCTCTGGCGCAGACCGTCCTTGTAGCCGAGAAAACGATTGGCAACGGCTTTGTGATTCCTGTGGCCCGTGATGAACGCGATCCGTGAGTGGCCCAGCGAAGCGAGGTGCCGGGTCATTTCGGCACATACGCGCCGATCGTCCGTACCGACCGCAAACTCCTGGCCTTTGCTCCTGCCCGGCGAAAGCCGAACCAGCGGCGTGTTCGTCGCGGCTATGGCGTTCACGAGCCTGGGCATGTTCGACAGCGGTGCGGCAAGCACGACGCCGTCCGGTCGGGTTCGTTCGATGAGGCCCTGAAGTTCGTCAGTGACGTGCTTATCGCGATAGTTGCACGGGTGAATGAGGAGGTTGAAGTTCGCCGACTTGCAGGCGCGCAGCGCACCTTGCTGCATGCGGATGACGAACCCGCCGCTGGGTACCTCGTACTCGCCGGGATCGTCGTAAACGAGCACGATCAACCGCGATCGATGGCTCGCAAGGCTCCTGGCCGACTGGTTCGGGCGATACCTCAGTTTGGTAATCGCCCTGTCGACTTTCTCGCGAGTACTCTGCCGGACATTGGGTTCGCGATTGATGACGCGGGATACGGTCTTGATAGAAACGCCCGCGAGATCGGCAACATCATCGATGGTGGCTTTAGGCATTGCAGTCCAGTGTTGTTGTTATGCTCCTGTGACCGAGCAAACCGCTGTTCAAGACAGTCAGTCGTTCAATAGCTCCGGGTAGACATCCCGCATCACGAGTTTCGGCATCCGCTCGACATCGAAAAGCCCCCAGTGTTTCTCGGGTTCGAGCGGGTCCGGTGAGCCTTTCCAAGGTTCGTCGAAAGCCTCGAACACGAAGGTGAGGATTTCCTCGTCCGAGGTCCACTTGAGCAGCTGCTCGTAGTAGCTGGCCTGCAGCTCTTCCGACGCGTTGTGCGGGTCGATGCCACGACCGTTGGCCGCGGTCGTCCAGCCGGCCTCCGTGATGATGACGGGCTTGCCCGGGTAGTGATCGACCACGGAGTGGTAGTTCTGCATCGTGTACTCGAGAGCGTCGTCGATCGACCGGTATTCCCAGGCCGGGTAGGTGTGCACGGCGATGAAATCCAGTACCTCCGCCAGCGGCTCGAGCTTGTAGGTCCACGGAACGTAATTTTCGCAGAAGGTGACCGGCTGTCGAATGTCGTGCTTGACCTCGCGCACGTAGTCGATCAGGTTTTCGACCGGCACCATGTGATCGGTCCACTCGACGCTGGCTTCGTTGCCCACCGACACTGAGAAGACGCTGTCAATGTGCTCGTTGGCCAGTGCAATGAGGCGGTGCACTTCATCGGAATTCTTCTTCCGATTGGCCTCGAGCACTTCGTCGCTGTACTCGGCACCCCACGGGCAGTGCGGATTGCTCATCTCGGCGGCCATATCCAGTCCGAGCATTACCTTGAAGTCGAGGCCCTCGTCGCGAATCACGTTGAGAACGGTCTCGGCGTGCGGACTGCAGTCATAGAGCCGCAGATAGTTCCAGTTCTTCGCAAGTATCAGCAGATCCTCGCGAATCTGCTCGTAGGACGGGAAGGTGCCGTCGTGCGGGCTCTGGCCTTCGCGGTAGCCCGAGTAACAGATGGCGTTGCCGTGCTTGAGCGGCTTGCCGTGACCGTTCTCGACATAGGTGCTCAGCAGGTCAAACATATTTCGTGTTTCCGTCCTTGTCCCAGAGTCCCCAGTAGGCGCCGACGTCGCCTTCGGCATCGACTTTCCAGGCCTCGTCGAATGACGAGAAGTAGAAGACCTCCACGCCGTCTTCCTCGGCCCAGCGGTAGGTGTCAACGAAGTACTTGATCGCGTTCTCGAATGACGGCACCGCGCCTTCGGTCGGCGTACCGATATTCGGCCAGCCTGTTTCGCTGACGATAACGCGCTTGCCACCGCCGGCGGCCTGCGCGCGCCGGTACATCTCTTTCATGTACAGAAGAGCGTGCTCCGCCGGGCATCCCTCCCAGAAGGGGTAGCAGTTCGCAAGGATAACGTCGCAGGCTGCCGTGATTCGTGGATGCACTTCGAACTCGAAGTAGGCATCGACATAGCCGACATCCACGCCGGATACGCCTTCCTTGGCTCGATTGATGTAATCGATCAGCTCGTCTTCGGTTAGATCGCCGCGCAGCAGCACCTCGTTGCCGACACCGAGAATATCGACGTGACCGGCATTGGCGAGTTCGATCGCATTCTGGAGTTCGATCTCATTCTGCTCGCGGTTTTCGTCCAGCCAGACCCCCACCATCGTCTTCAGACCCTGCTCCTTGGCAATGGGCGGGATAAGTTCGTTGCCCTCGCTGCAGGAGAACGTCCGGATCCAGTTGACGTAGGGCTGGATGATCGCGAGGCGCTCGCGAATCTGCGCCTCCTCGATCTGTGTGCCCGGGCCCTGTCCTTCGACGTAGGGGCTGAAAGAGATGCCGTGAATCTTGCCGTCGAGGATTTTCCTGACGAGATCACGCAGGTCGGTTTCTGAGAGGCCGGCAATGTTGATGCCCGCCAAAGAGAGTCGTCTTTGGTATAAGTTTGACATGGGAGTAGTCCTTAAAGCTGCTACTCGGCGAATAGCAGTCCTGGTCCGAAAGTAACCGTCAGGTGCCGGATCCGGCCGGCACGGTCGAACAACGCGGCGCTGTCCTCGGCTGGCAGCTCGAGCGAATCCACGGTCTTGTCGGTACCATCCGTATATCCGATGGTGACCGACTGCGACCCACTGTCATTGAGTTCGTAGACGATGGGCACCTGGCAAAGCGTAAAGGCGAGGCTGCCGATCGGTATCTCGACGTCCTGCCACGAGTCGTCGACCGCAAGCCAGCAGAATGTCGATGTCGCATCGCGGAATTCCTGCCGCCGGAGCAGCGTCGGCTCGAAGTGCAGCTTGCCGTCGCGTACGCGAATTCCGAGTTCGCCGAAGCGCGTGAGTATCTCCTCTTTGACCTGGCCGGTCATGCCCGGCTGGCGCGCGCCGATGTGTCCCGGGGTATGCGAATACGGGTCGGTCGGGAAGGCGCCGAACTCGACCGGCGTCTTGTTGAAACCGAGGCCCGCGCGCACCTTGTAGTAGAGTCGCCCGATCTGCCGGTACGCGTCCGCGTCACCGCCAGAGCCGGCGGCAAAGTACACCTCCTGCACCGCAAGCAACAGCTTCGACACCATGTGCCAGTAAACGCATCCGAGGCCTTCGAAGCCGAACATCGTGCCCGAGCGGCCCGTGAACGCCTGGTGATCAAAGGTCTTCTCGAACAGCGCATGCAGGCGCTCGCGCGAGACATCGACCTCGTCAGCATAGCGTTCCGGCAGTGCGTCGAGCTCCGCCTCGAGGTCGCTGACGTTGGCGAACTCCGCGCTGAAACGATAGTGCCCGTCGGCGTCGCGCAGCATGACCTGGTCGTTGCCGTCGGCCACGAGAGCGCGCAGCAGCGGGATATCGTTGACGTCGGATTCGGCGATGGCGTTCTTCTGCAGGAAGCCGGGAAGTTCGCGGTCCGGGTACAGCATGAAGGTGTGCTGGTCGGCGCGATACACGGCGCTTTCGAACAGCGACTCGAGCACGTCGACAGCGACTCGCGGTTCAATGGAACCGGCGCTGAGCGCGGCGACCTGGCCTTCGAGCATCGGGTACAGGTTGCCGATCGCGGCGTTCCCCGGCGAAGCCTCGAGCAGGTTGTAGGCATGAAACAGGCCGTCGTCCCGGCGGTTGTTGCCGATCGTATGGTCGATCGCCGTGACGGCGTCCGCTAGCAGCGCGCGAATGGCGTCGAGTTCCACCGTTTCCGTAGCGGACAAGGTGTCGCTGCCGTATACGGTCTCCCGGAAGCGGCTGGCCGCTTCCCCGAGTTCGGCGAGGAGCTCGTATCGTGCCTCGGAACTGACGCTCGCGCCGTCGAGCTTCGGGCAGAAGCTCGCGAGCGCGCCGGCCGTTTCGGCGAGCCAGCCGGCCACATCGCCCGACAGTTCGACGGACTGGCCGTCCCGCGCCAGCAGGTCCTGAAGGAAACTGACGTAGCGGCGCAGGTAGTACAGGGTCACCATCGACAGGCCCTGGCCGACGAGCGCATTGTTCGCGTCATTCCACTCAGGGCGCTGCGTGTTCATCCAGATGCCGCCGTCGACGACGAGGTTGCCGAGTTTCGACAGCAGCGGTACGAGGAGTTTCTCGAGCAGCGTAACCTGCAGAACCTCGCCCTTGTCGTCGAGCACGAGCTTGGCGTCGTAGCCGGTCGTGCCGAGCAGCTTCTCGATTCTCTCGGCGAGCGCGTCGTCGTAGTCGACCGTGTGTTTCGGGTCCTTGATCAGCTTGTCGAAGGACCGGATGCGATAGGGAACGTTCGCATACGCAAACACCGGCTCGAGGAGCAGCTTGCCGAGCCTTGCCGGATGGAAGTCACGTGAAATCTCGAGCAACTTGGTCAGGTAGATGATCTGGTGGTCACCCCAGTAGCCGATATAGCTCCACGGGTCCTCCGGATCTTCGACTTCCCAGTCGATGCCTTCCTTGGTGATGCGATACGGGTTGTAGCCGTCCATCGTCGATGCGTTGACGAACTTCGCTACCATGTTCTCGACGAACTCCGGATAGCTGAGCGCGAGCGCTTCCCAGTTCTGGAAGATGTCGCGCCAGTTGCCTTCGTACGACAACAGCGCGTTGCCGTAGCGGTCTTTGAGCCGTATCGCGAACAGGTTCCAGGGCCGGCTCGGATCGCCGTGGCGACGCCCGAACGTGATCGGCAGGTACTCGTGACAAAGACGCTCGAGCTGGCGATCGTCCTGCGATTTCACCTTCGACAGCAGCTCGGCGAACTCGACGGTCTCCGGCAGCGCGTCCAGCATCTGCCGGTTACGCTGGTACACGGGGCGATTGAAGGTACGGATCGTGTGCCGGAAGTCCTGCGCGGAAACGTTGTAGTGGTCCGGGAAGTAACCGCCGCGCAGCACGTTGAACAGCACATTGGCGTAGTGCCGAACAGCGACGTTCTCCTCGGCCGTTGCCTGGAAGCCGTCACACATGGCCATGATCTTCGCGAGCTCGTCGGAACCTTCCGCGACCGACTTCCCGATGGCGGCCGCAAGAGCGGCCGGCTCGGCGAGTTCGTTGCGCAGCGCGACGACGTCCGCCTGGCTGAGCTCGATGTTGGCAACGATCTGCCAGCTGCGGTCGCTTTTCGCCGTCAGCTCGAGCGCCTGGTTCACCAGGAACGCGCCGCGGATGCCGCGCTTGTGCGCCTCGGTCTCGAGTGATTCGCCGCGGCGAAAACGGTCGACCTGCTCCGACGAAATCAGGATCGTGGGGTCGTCGAAGCCGAGGCAATAGGCGACATTCGCCTTTAGTGATTCACAGGGCTCCGCGCGATCCGTAATGCCGGAGTAAAGCGCAAAGATCGCGAGCCCCGACGTTTGCTCCAGCTCGGTCCACTTGTAGGCATCGACGAGATTGCTCGAGTTGGTCTGAGTGAAGCGAGGCGTGCCTGCCGGCAGGATGTTCTGCAGGCCGTCGAGGATTTCGACGGTCTGCGCCTGGCTGCCGTGATTGAAAAGCTCGCAGTGGCGCACGAAACCATGGGCGTCGCTGGTGGCCCAGGTGTAGCGAAACTCGAGCTGCAGGTCGTAGTTGACCTCGGCGAAGCACAGCTTGTTGCCGAGGACGTTCTTGTAGACGTGGCGGCTGATCGCGTAAGTGCCATCATGCTGGGCATTGAAAGGCTCCCAGCGCTGGTCGGCGCCGTTCGACTGCACGCGTAGCAGGGTCCGCGGGCCGGTGTGCAGGTTGCTTTCATGAATCCTGTCGACCGTGATGTACGGGAACAGCGCGGTATCCGGCGAGACCCGGCCGGCGGACAGTCCACCCGTCGAGGACACGAACAGCCAGTGGTCGTCGCTCGAGACGACGCTGATGAAAAACGGCGGGATCTTGTCGACATTGTGGATCGCGTAGTAACGCTCGCCCGCGATGTCCACGAAATCGCCACTGGTTACACCCGATTCGGCCGAATCGATTTTCAAGGCGGTACTCAAGAGTCAGTCTCCGTTGCATCCAACACGAGCGTGCCGAACAGGCCGGCGTCGATCCAGCCTCGGTCCTTGGGACCGTATGGTACGGATTCCGAGCCGACAAAGTTCTCGCGCATCTCGCTGCCGTCATTGTCACAGTACGCAACCATCAGGCCCATGACCTTGCCCGGTGCAAGCGTCAGGGGCTGGTTGTCGTCGGAATCGTCCGCGTAGCTGTCATCGTAGATGTCGATTGCGATTTCCCAGACGAGCTTTTCGCCCTGCTGCTTCCAATCGCCTTCGACATGGTGCGAATAGTTGTGCGGCTTCTCGTCCGTACCCATGTCGGTCGCCTGGTTGTCGAGCGATATGTGATAGGCAAACGCGTTGTGGTTGTACTGGTGCTCGCCGCCGGAGTGATCCTCGTCGATGAATATCTCGAGGCAGTCGTCGTCCCAGTACTGAAGCAGCGGATCACGGTGAGTGTCGATCAATACGTCGTCGACGATCTCGGCGAGGATATAAATACGCTCGGGCGTCCAGACGACCTTGTAGCGTCCCTGGAAATCTTCCGCCGTGTACTCGGGTCCAAGCCACGTATGCTCGAGTTTCTGCCAGCGGGCCTCGCGCCAAATCGCATCGTCGGCGACGCCGTCGACGACCGGCGCTTCAGCCGCGCGCGGAGCACGGTACTCGGTCCGTCCTTCCACGTGAGTCGCCTCGGCAGCGGCCGTGCCAAAAGTTGCCAGCAGGAGCCAGGCAACGCTTATTCTGCGGAACACATTGGATCTCCGCACGGCACCCTCTCGCCGTGCAATATACCTGTTCATCATCGTTCTACTTGGCGCCATAGCGCGGCGCTGATTGCTTAAAAAACAGATACTTAACTTGAAATGGCCGCGTCCTCCCCAGGACGACGACCGAACCTGTAATCCTAGCTGACAGCGCTGTCATGCGCAACTTTAGTGCAGCCGTTCGAGG
>JAAUXY010112707.1_pt1 | contig 68646 bp, 62 predicted proteins | sample 7278121 | NCBI WGS metagenome assembly JAAUXY01 (sample SAMN14350117, study PRJNA611818) | marine sediment metagenome | isolation source: surface marine sediment (1.8m) | place: French Polynesia: Moorea | collected 2018-08
CGAGGGCCTGATGGCGACGCCTGCGGGCGAGTTCGTCTGCGGCACGATGAGTAACCTGTTTCTCGTCCTGAACGGTGCACTGCTGACGCCGAGGCTGACGAACTGCGGCGTCCGGGGCATCATGCGTCGGGTGGTGCTGGAACGTGCGGCAGCGATTGATATCACCGTGACCGAGGCGACCATCACCCAGGCGACGCTGGAGAGCGCGGACGAGATGTTTTTGACGAACAGCCTGATCGGCATCTGGCCGGTGCGCGAATACGCAGGTCGGGTCTATTCGCCAGGCGCGGTGACGCGCCAACTGATGGCTGCCTTGGCGGCGGTCGGCGTCGAGGAGTGCGCACCATGATGCGGTGGATCGTCGCTGTCGCGGTGACGCTGCTGATCGCGATTGGCGGCCTGACGGTCGCCTGGCAGAACTGGCTGGATGCGCCGCTGCGAGTGCCTGCCGCCGGCTACGTGCTGGATGTGCCTTCAGGCGGCACGCTCACGCGCATCGCGGATCAACTGGCGCGGGACGACATTCTCGACCGGCCATGGCTGCTGCGCCTGTCGGCTCGCGTCCGGGGCCAGGAGCGTGCCGTGCGGGCCGGCGAGTACGACCTGCCGGCCGAGATCAGCCCGGCCGGCCTGCTGGACATGCTGGTCGCCGGCCGCGTGAAATTGCATTCATTGACCATCGTCGAAGGCTGGACGGTGAAGGAATTGCTCGCAGCCATGAATGCCCATCCGGCCATCTCCCGCACGCTGTCGGCTGGGGATCCGGTTGAACTCGCGCAGGAGCTGGAGTTGGCGGAGGCTCACGCCGAGGGGTTGTTCTTTCCCGATACTTACCGGTTTGCACGCGGCACGTCCGACGAGGTCCTGCTTCGCCAGGCATATGATCTGATGACTGAACGGCTAGTTTCGGCATGGGCACAACGGCGTGAGCCGCTGCCAATGCAAAGCGCTTACGAGGCCTTGATACTTGCGTCGGTCATCGAGCGCGAAACGGCACTGGACACGGAGCGTCCCCAGATTGCCGGCGTGTTCGTCCGGCGCCTCGAACGGGGCATGCGGCTGCAGACGGATCCGACTGTCATCTACGGCCTGGGGGACAGCTTCGACGGCAATCTGCGTCGGCGCGACCTGACCACGGACACACCGTATAACACCTATACGCGCGGCGGTTTGCCACCGACGCCCATCGGCCTGCCCGGTGCTGCCTCATTGCTGGCAGCCGTACAGCCGGCCGATGGCGACGCGCTGTATTTTGTGGCCACCGGAGACGAGGATGGCAGCCACAGCTTTTCGGCCACGCTGGAAGAGCACAACGCCGCAGTGGCGCGTTACTTGCGTGTACTGCGCGAGCGGCGGAACGAGGGTTAGACCATGCCCGGGCGTTTCGTGACGGTGGAGGGCATCGAGGGGGTGGGCAAATCCACGAACCTTGCCTTCATTGCCGATCGCCTGCGAGGGCTCGGGCACGATGTCGTGATCACGCGCGAGCCGGGCGGTACCCCGCTGGCCGAGGCCATTCGTGCCGTATTGCTGGACGCAGCGCCCGGCGACATGCCGCCGATCACGGAACTGCTGTTGATGTTTGCGGCGCGCGCGGCCCACCTGGCCCAGCTAATCCAGCCCGCGCTGGACGCCGGTCGCTGGGTACTGTGCGATCGCTTCACCGACGCGACGTTTGCATACCAGGGCGGTGGCCGCGGACTGGATCCGGCCGCGATAGCGGCGCTGGAACAGCTGGTTCAGCAGGAGCTGCGACCGGATCTCACGTTCCTGCTCGACGCCACGCCGGAGGCAACGGCGGCCCGGCGCAGTGACCGGGGTACCAACGATCGTTTCGAGCAGGAGGACCTGGAGTTTTTCCGGCGCGTTCGCCAGGTTTACCTCGCGCGGGCCGACGCCGAGCCGCAGCGGTTTCGCATCGTGGATGCCAGTCGGGAACTTCAGCAGGTGCAACGAGATCTCGCCGACATCATTGCAACCGATTTCAAGAAATCGATTTAGAAAAACTTTATAAACAATTGACAAATATGGATTTTAGAGAACTTCCATCATGGTTGTCCGGCAAAGCAGGTCACCTGCGGGAGCTGCAACGTCGTGGCCAGCTGCCACATGCACTGCTCATTCACGGGCCAGTTGGCACCGGCCGGGAGCAGTTGGCGCTGTGGCTGGCCGGGCAAGTCCTCGGAGCGCCGGATCTCGCTCGCGTGCCCGTGGACAGCGAAGAAGAGGGCGCTGCGCTGCTGCATCCCGACCTGTTGCGGCTCGCGCCACCGGCAGACAAGCGGATCCTCCCAATTGACCAGGTGCGCGACATGGTCGCGTTCCTGCAGCTCACGGCGCACCAGGGTGGCGCCAAGATCGCGATTGTCCGACCGGCCGAGGCGCTCAGTCACCAGGCCGCCAACAGCCTGCTGAAAACGCTGGAGGAACCGCCGGTCGGGAGCCTGATCGTCCTGATCGCCGTGGCCCCGGCGCGATTGCCTGCGACGGTCGTAAGCCGTTGTCAGCATGTCCGAATCCCGATCCCGCCGGTCGGGGAGTCGGTGCAGTGGCTGGAGGCCATGGACCCGGATACGGACTGGGCGGCCGCGTTGGAACTCGCGGGCGGGGCGCCGCTGCGCGCGCTGGATCTTGCCGCGGCCGGTTTTCCGGCCGAAGCACGCCGGCTGGCCGCCGACCTGGAGTCGCTTCAGGCACGGCGCAGCAACCCGGTCGCCGTGGCCCGGCGCTGGGCCAAGCTGTCGGTCAGTGACTGCAGCGATTGGCTCTACCGACGCACGGCGGCGGAAATCCGGCGCCTGGTCGAGCCGGTTCCGGATCCGCGGACTGGGCACTTGCAATATGTAACAAATGGCTTAAACATTGAGCCGTTGTTTCTATATCTCCATGAAATCGCTGAATTTCGACGCCTGGTCGGCAGCGGGCTGAATATGGAGATTGGCTTTGCCAACCTGCTGGAGCGCTGGTACGGCGGACTGCGGCGAACCTAGGGGATCAGGATGTCCAAACCAGGTCTGTTAACGCTGACGATCAAGGACAAGAGCGCGTTGTATCTCGCCTACATGCCATTCGTTCGCAATGGCGGCCTGTTTATTCCCACCAATCGCAGTTACAAGCTCGGCGACGAGGTCTTCATGCTGCTGAACCTGATGGGTGAGGACGAAAAGATCCCGGTTGCCGGTCAGGTCATCTGGCTGACCCCAAAAGGCGCGCAGGGAAAGCGCACGGCGGGCATTGGCGTGCAGTTCAGCGACCAGGATGGTGGCACGACGCAGAAGAAGATCGAGAATTACCTGGCCGGAGCGCTGGGCGGCGACAAGCCCACCCATACGATGTAGCACTGGCGCCTAGGCGGTGCCTTCGTTGAGGCTGGACATATTCAGTCCGCCCTTGAGAACTCGCGTCGTGAAGCCCCGCTCATTCAATATAAAAGCTCCCGCCGAACTGCGCCGGCCCGTATCGCAGCACACGACGTAGGTCACGTCCTTGTCCAGCTGGTTCAGCTTTAGCCGAATGAAATACAGCGGAATGTTGAGAGCATCCGCCTCGTGATGGGATTCGAACTCGCTGGGCAGGCGTACATCGAGCCATTTGCCGCCATCGGCAACCAGCTTCTTGGCTTCCTCGTACTCGACCCAGTCGAGCATCGGCTCGTTCAGCAGAGTGTTGAAGTCCTGCTTGCCGAGACGCATGACGATGCCCTCGGTCAGCATTGTCACGGTCGCATTGCGCCGCGCATCGGAGATCAGGGCCTCCTCACCGAAGGTATCGCCGGTGCCAAGTTCGGCCAGCTTGATACCTTCCTCGTTCAGGGGCGTTTCGCGGGTGACCTCGCAAGTACCGGAAATGACGACGTAGAAATAGTCACCTTCGTCGCCCTGCTTGATAATCACGTCGCCCGGCTTGTAAGTCACGCGCTGCATGCGCATGAAGATCGCCTGAATATTGGCCGGCGGAATCCGGTGAAAGGCCTTGGTATGCAGCAATGTGGCCATCCAGTCGTCCGACGTCGGCTCCTGCGACATGGTCAGCTCACTGACTTCGTAATCCCCGGTCTGGTCCCAGGTCAGCATCACGTCCAGCAGGTCGGTGTCGATTGAAACGTATTCCGCGCTCTCGACGGCCTTGGCTGTAAAGCGGCGCGGCAACATTGGCGACAGCGGACCGCGCGCCTCGTCAGTGCCGGATCGAATCAGCTTGGTGTTGCCCTGCTCATCGCTGAGTTCGACGGCACCATCCAGCAGGTAGAAGGTGCGTTTCTCGCTGTCACCGGCCTTGAACAGGGTTTCGCCGGAGTTGATCTTGCGGACTTCGGTCTTCTTCGCCAGCGCGGCGATGTTCTCGCGCTTGAGGCCGTCCAGCGGAGTAAATTGCCGCAGGGTCTGAATGCTGACATTACCTGGGGACATGCGGTCTGACTCGAACTCCGGTATCTGGGCTGGACGCGAAGGCGCGATATTGTAACCGTAAGGTTTTCACTCGCGGTAGCGACAAATTCTCAATCGGGCGCTGTGGCCCAGGACCGGACTCGCTCCCAGCCGGGCGAAGGCTGGAAACGGTCCCCGTGGCGCGCCGCGAGCCGTTCGAGCGCGGCAACGATATCCTCAACACCGCGCTCCCGGGCGTAATGCATGGGACCGCCGCGAAACGGCGCAAACCCGGTGCCGAAAACGGCTCCCGCATCGACCAGGTCCGGATCGGTGACAACCTCATCCGCCAGGCAGGCGGCCGCTTCATTGACGTAGGACAGCATGAGGCGCTCCGTGAAGTCCGGGTCGATCTTGCCGGACGGTTTCTCGCGTTCTGGTTTGCCGTTGTGATAACGGTAGAACCCCTCGCCGGATTTGCGTCCCAGTTTGCCCGCCGCGACCAGTTCTTCCAATTGCGAGCCCACCGGCCGACCGATCACCGGGCTCAGAATCTGGGCAACATGGAGCGCTACATCGAGGCCGACGGAATCCGCCAGCTCGACCGGTCCCATCGGCATGCCAAAGTCTGTCGCGGCGCGATCGATGTCCGCTTTCGGCACACCGTCCTGGAGCAGCACCATCGCCTCCGCCATGTAGGGTCCGAGGATGCGGTTGACCAGGAACCCGGGCAGGCTCTGGCAGGGCAGGGGTAACTTGCCGATTTGCCTGGCAAAGGCGGCGCCAGTGCCGGCGGCCCGCTCGCTCGTCTGGGGTCCGCTGACAATTTCCACTAGCGGCAGCTTGGCGACCGGGTTGAAGAAATGCAGGCCGAAGAGCCGCTCCGGATGCCGCAAACACGGTGCGAGCTCCTGCAACGGAATGCTCGACGTATTTGTCGCGAGCATGGCGTCGCCCTTCATGCGCGGCTCCAGCGCTTGGTACAGCGCCTGCTTGGCGTCCCGGTCTTCGAAAATGGCCTCGATCACGATGTCAGCATCGGCGGCCCCTTCACCCGTCACGTCCGCGACCAGGCGTGCCCGCGCTGCATCCGCCTCGCCGGGACCGCGCAGGCGCTTGGCGAACAGCTCGCCCGCGCGATCCAGGGCGGGCTGAATGTATTGCATCTCGCGATCCTGCAGCGTGACGGACAGCCCGCGCAGGGCGCACCAGGCCGCGATATCGCCGCCCATGACCCCGGCTCCGACCACGTGCACGTGGCTGGCGACATCACGTTTGTCACCGGCTGCATGCTTCAGTCGTTCCTGCAGGCCATAGACCCGCACCAGGTTGGCCGATGTGGCGGACTGCATCAGTTCGACGAAGCTGCGGGCCTCGGCCTCGAACGCCTGGTCACCCTGTGCTGCGTGGCGCTGCCACAGGTCGACCATGGCAAACGGCGCCGGGTAGTGTTGTCGCTTGGCACGTCGCGCGACCTGTGCCGTCATCTGCTTAGCCAACAAAGGCCGCAGCGGTCCGAAACTCAGCACGCGATCAAGCAACGGCGCGCGGCGCGCCGGTGGCGGCTTATGGGCGAGCTCCGCGGCGGTTTTGCGCCAGTCGGCAGCCGGCACGACCCTGTCCACGAGGCCGGACTTGCGAGCCCGGGAAGGCGTGACCGGTTTGCCAGTCAGCATCATCGGCATGGCCTGACGTACGCCGATCAGCCGAACCAGTCGCACGGTCCCCCCGAGCCCGGGGTGCAAGCCGAGATTGACCTCGGGCAGCCCGAGGCTGCGCTTGTGTCCTTCGGTTGCGATGCGCCAGTCGCAGGCGAGCGCGAGTTCCAGCCCGCCGCCCAGCGCCAGGCCGTTGATCGCCGCCACCGTCGGCCAGGGCAAACTGGCCAGGCGGCCAAACAACGCATGGCCCTGTTGTGTCAGTTCCAGTGCATCCGTGCGCTGGCTCAGCGCCGGAAACTCGGTAATGTCGGCGCCGTAGATGAAACCGTTTTCCTTGCCGGAATAAAGCACCAGCCCGAGCGGCGGGTCCTTGTCGAGCAGATCGAGAGCGTCGCGGAGTTCCCGCAACACGTCCTGTGAGAGCACGTTCGTTGACGTTCCGGCCTTATCGAGGCACAGCCACGCAGTGCGATCGTTATCGTAGGCAATACTCCAGTGCTTGAGTTTTTCTGTCATGAGTGGCCCCCGACCTCGAAATCACAAATCAATGGGAGATGATCCGAAAATGCGACCCGCGGAATCTCGAAGTTCGTGACCTCGATGCCCTGGCCATACAGAATGAAATCGAGTTCCATGCGCGGCGCATTACTTGGGTATGACGGCAGGCTATCGACGTTTGCACTGCGCAGTCCGGCTGCTTCCTTGAACAGGAAGATTTCGTTCTCACCCCAGAAAGTATTGAAATCACCGGCGACAATCACCGGCTTGCTGGACTCCCGCACCAGTTCATAAAGGTGCCGGAGCTGAAAGTGCCGATGGCGGTATTTGAGTGACAGGTGCACAAGGAAGACCGCCATGTCCTCGAGTTCCAGTTCAATAATGAGTCGCTTGATGCCCTGCTCGAAATAGTGAAACCGTTCGCCCTTGACTCGCGGCGCCGCCAGAAAGGCGTTGGCCTGCTTACGCATGATGGGCAGGTACTGGGTCACGGACTCGCCGCCGTACTTGCATTCGTAGGACGAGTAATGCCCGAGGGCCCGCGCAATTTCCTCCGCCTGATTGACCCGCGCGTTCCGCATCGAGCCGGTATCCACCTCGATCAGCCCGACAATGTCCGGGTCCTGCGACTGGATAAAGCCCGTCAACTCCTCGAGTACCCCGGGGTTCCCGAACAGATAGCCGGCGCCGGGAACCGGGACATGGGTCGGCCGGCCGGGCCCAAGGCCGTACCGGATGTTGTAGATCAGAAGCCGCATTACGCAAAGTGTAATGCCGTGCGGCGGTGAGGCGAAAGCAGGACCGCCACGCTGTTAGACTAGGCGGCGATCGATTGGGAGGTCCACCGTGTCAGAGAAAGATCCGATTCGCGTCTACGCGATTCACCTGTTCGATGAGGATGCCGATTATTCCCGGCTGTTCGAATACCTGGAAAGCCGGGATCGCTTCTTCTATATCAACACTGCCAAGCCCGAAAATATGCCCGACAGCGGCGGCCCGGATGCCATCAAGGAGGAACTGCGCAAGCAGATCAACGCGGCCGAAATCGCTGTGGTGCCAGTCACCACCTATGAACGGAACAAGGAACTGGCCGGTTTTCAGCTCGAAACCGCTACAGCCTTCAAGAAACCGGTGCTGGGGATCAGCTCCTTCGGGGGCACTGTCATGATGACCAAGGACTTCATGGACCAGTGCAACGATGTGGTCGAGTGGAACGATCGCGTTATTACCGATGCGATCAAGAAACTGGCCCGCAACGAGGATACTGCCCAGTGGGAGGTAATCGAGTTCGATCCCACCGACCTGTGAGGGCGGTGACAATTCAGAGACTGATCCAATATGACCATTAAGACAGACGCCTTGATCGTCGGCGCCGGCCCCTGCGGGCTGTTCCAGATTTTCGAACTGGGCCTGCTGGGCATCAAGGCGCAAATCGTCGATAGCCTGGCGCATCCGGGCGGCCAGTGCACCGAGCTGTACCCGGACAAACCGATCTACGACATCCCGGCCGTGCCGTATTGCACCGGGGAAGAACTGACCGAGCTTTTGATGAAACAGATCGAGCCGTTTGGTGCGGAGTTTCATCTCGGCGAGCAGGTCACGGTCGTGGATCCGGCAGACGGTGGCTTTCATGTCGAGACCAGTGCCGGCACGATGTTTCATACCAAGACCGTGTTCATTGCCGGGGGTGTCGGCTCGTTCACGCCACGCAAGCTGCGATTCCCGGAGGCTGAGGCGCTGGAGGACAGCTGCTTGCACTACCGGGTGCGCGATCCGTCGCGGTTTGCGGGCCAGCAGGTGATCGTGCTGGGTGGTGGGGATTCCGCGCTGGACTGGGCGGTCGAACTGGCACCATCGGTCGCCAGCATGACGCTGGTCCATCGCCGGGATGAATTCCGGGGCGCCGAGGCCACGGCGCAGAAACTGCGCGAGTTGGCTGACGCGGGCCGGGCCGAAATTATTCTGAACTCGGTTGCAACCGGCCTCGAGATTTCTGATGGGCAACTGACCGGCGTCGCTATCAAGTCGACTGCTGATGGCAGCACGCGGACGCTGGAGGCAGAGCAACTGCTGGTGTTCTTCGGCTTATCGCCGAAGCTGGGTCCGATCGCCGAGTGGGGCCTGGACATGAATCGCAAGACGCTCAATGTCGATACGGCGACATTTTCAACCAGCGTGCCCGGCATTTTTGCCATCGGTGATATCGCCGATTACCCGGGCAAGAAAAAACTGATACTCAGTGGCTTCCACGAAGCAGCGCTGGCAGCGTTTGCGGCGAAAGCGATAATTGAGCCGGGCAAGAAAATCCCGCTGCAGTACACGACGACCAGCCCGATCATGCACAAGCGGCTGGGCGTGGAGGAAGCGGAGGCCTGACGCGGGTCGTGAGCGCGATCGTCATCGCTCACCGAGGTGCGAGCGCCTATCTGCCCGAACACTGTCTCGCGGGAAAGGCGATGGCGCACGCCGGCGGCGCCGATTTCCTCGAGCAGGATATCGTGGCAACGCGAGACGGCGTCGCGCTGGTTTTTCACGATCTCTTTCTCGATGCGCTCACCGACGTCGCCGAGCGTTTTCCCGGCCGGGCGCGTTCGGATGGTTTCCACTACTGCGTCGATTTCGACCACACCGAGATCCAGACCCTGACTCTGCGTGAACGGCGCGTGCCGGACAGCGGTGAACCGCTTTATCCGGCACGTTTTCCGCCGCACGCCGCCGGCTTTCGTATCCCCACGCTGGCGGAGGAACTGGCGTTCGTTCGCGGCTTGAATCAATCCACTGGGCGTGAAGCCGGTGTCTATCCGGAGATCAAGGAACCCGCCTGGCATCGGCGTGAGGGTATCGATCTGTCCGCCGCCGTGTTGGCCGATCTCGACGCGGCGGGTTACCTGGCCGCCGGGCAAAAGATCTTTCTGCAATGCTTCGACGCCGACGAATTGCAGCGTCTGCGCGGGCAGGTCGGCACGGGCCTGCCGATGATTCAGTTGCTGTCGAGCAAGCAGTCGGGCTTCGACCTCCGGGCGATCAGCCGCTATGCGCAGGGTATCGGCCCGTCACTGAAGTTGCTGGTGAACTTTGCAGAACCGGGTCACCCGGGGACCGGACTGCGGGAGGCCGCCGCCGAGGCCGGATTGCTGGTCCACCCCTACACGTTGCGCGCGGATGATTTGCCGCCCGGTGTCGCATCGCTGGACGAACTGCTGGAACTGGTCGTTGGCCGACTGCAGGTGAACGGTGTGTTTACCGATTTTCCGGACCGTGCGCGGACCTGGCTGGATCGCGAGACAGACTGAGCCAGTCAGCCGCGGCCCCAGTGGCGCTGCATCTCCAGGAAAGTGAAAGATGCGGACCAGGTGATAAGCACCAAACCGGTGACGGCCTCGATACCAGTCAGCGCGCGAATCTCACCGGAAGGCACGATGTCGCCGAAGCCGAGCGTCGAATACACCGTTGCCGAGTAGTACGCGTAGTCGAAAAAGCTCATCGGTTGCTCGATCAGGGTATCCGCGTAACCGAAATGCAACAGGTCACCGAACCGGTCGAAGCTGGCGAGAATCTGGTAACCCGTCGCGAACACGAGAATCTCGATCCCGTGGAGTGCGAGCAGCGCGAGGATCAGGCCGGCTATGCGGAATCTTTCGTGCATCGGACGCCCGGCCAGGATGCGGCTCAAAAGCCGAAGTCCCTCGTAATGAAACAGCACACAGATGGCGACGATGACCATCGTGAACAGGATTATCAGGAATTCGTCGACGCTGAACATAGGGACCCGTAGGCCAAATGACGCCAGCACGATAGCACAGCACATGCCGCACGCCAGCTCGCTCTCGTCTATCTGGATGAATACAACGCGTTGCGTATACTACATGCGTGAATGCCTTTACTCGATCGTTGGCCCTGATCGCGTGCGTCAGTCTGCTGTCACTGCAACTCACTGGGCTGCATCGCCATGTCGATACCCAGGGACTTTATGTCGGACTGCATGGCACGCACCTGCACCACGCTGATCCCGCCGGCTACGATCACAGCGAGCACATCGATGTTTCCGTGGTCGAGCAGATTGGCACCGCGGATGCCAAGCTCATCCCGCTACTCCTAGCCTTCGCCGTCTTCCTGGCGGCGTTAGCATGGTCAATACATCTCGCCCGGCCACCCCCGAACAGGGCCGAGAAGAATCGTCACCGCACGCGATGGCGACCGCCGCTGCGCGCCCCACCTCTCTGTGTAAGTCAATTGTGAGTGCCGCTCAGGCTGCGTTTTGCCGCCTGATGTGTATTGTTTGATCAAAGCACTGCCACCCAACCCTTTTTGGAGGCATCTATGTGGGGACGATTCATTGCCCTATCGGGTTTCTACCTCGCCACCTCATTGTCGAGCGTGAGCGCGAGCGAAGCTACCGCTCTCATTGACCTGGACGAAGCGTTTGCACGGACGCTTGAACGCAACCCCGCACTTGTAATCGCCGGCTATCAGATTGACGCTCGCCGAGGAAGCTCGCTGCAGGCTGGGCTCCGACCGAATCCAGAACTCGACGTCACGGTCGAGGACGTTTTCGGCTCTGGGGTGTTCGACGGTTTCGACAGCGCTGAGGTTACCCTCCGCCTCGGGTGGGTGTTGGAGCGCGGCAAGCGGCAACGCCGCGTGGCAGCCGCCGAGGCAGGTCTGTCCCTCGCCGAGGTCGACATGGACATCGATCGGTTGGATGCGGTAGCGGCCACCGCCCGTTATTTTCTGGACAGCATCGCCTACCAGACCAGATTGGAGCGGATAGAGTCCGCAATCGCGTTGGCGGAGCGAACCGTGTCAGCGGTGGGCGAACGGGTGCAGGCGGGGCGAAGCCCGGATGCAGATCTTGCGCGCGCGGAGGCCGACCTGGCGCGCATTCGGCTGTCGCAAGAGGAAATCGAGCATGAGCTCAAGGTCTCGAATCAGCGCCTTGCATCTCAGTGGGGCGAGGTGCTGCCTGACTTTAAGCGAGTTACCGGCAACATCGACGTGTTGCCAGAAGCTCCCAGTTTCGCCGATCTCCGAACACGCATTGAGCAAAACCCGAATATCAACCGCTACATGACCCAACGGCGTTTACGGGAGGCGGAGCTGCGCCTCGCGGAAGCGGAAGCCAGGCCCGATTGGCGTGTGAACGCCGGCGTCCGGCATCTTGAGACCTTTGGCGATCAAGCGCTGGTCGCGGGAATCACCTTGCCGTTAGCATGGCGCAATCGTAACCAGGGCCGAATCGCGCAAGCGCGAGCCAATCTGGCGGCGGTCGATGCAGCTCAGCAAGCCACTCGCTTGCAGATCGAATCTCAGCTGTACGCCCTGCACCAGGCATTGGAGCATAGCGTGCATCAAGCGACGGCGTTGCGGGAGGAGATCCTGCCGCGCATCGAACGTGCCCTGGCGGATACACAGCGCGCGTATGCTTCGGGCCGCTACGGCTATCTACAGCTGCAGCTGCTGCAGGCCGAGGTGCTGAGCACCCAAACCGCGCTGGTGGAGGCCACCATCGACGCCCACAGGCACGTTATCGAAATCGAGCGTCTGACCGGGACCGCCGTGACGCCATGGGAGGCTAGTCCATGACAACGATCACCCAACGCATCCTTTTGGGCGCGTGTATTGCGAGCGTGGCATTTGCATTGCTCGCTTGTAACCCCGCTCCGGAGCCAGATGCGGGCGGACAGGCGCAGGAAGGGGACGCCGAAGAAATTGCCAAAGGCCCACACGGCGGTCGGCTGCTGATCGACGGCGATTTCGCGCTCGAGCTTGCCATCTACGAAACGGGCGTGCCGCCCGAGTTCCGGGTTTGGGCGACAAAAGCTTCTGCACCCATCCCACCCGACGAGATTGATCTGCGCATAATGCTCACGCGTCTTGGCGGGAAGCAGGACCTGATAGGCTTTGAACCACAGCAGGATTTTCTGCGGGGTGATAGCGTCGTTTATGAGCCGCACTCGTTTAATGTGGCCGTGGAGGCAAGCCACCGTGGCAATGCCCATCGCTGGACCTATGACAATTTCGAGGGTCGAACGCGTATAGAGCCAGACCTTGCACGGGCGTTTGGCCTGGAGACCGAGCCAGCCGGTCCTGCCACCATTCGAGAAACGGTAACAGTCTACGGCCGCATCGTGCCGAACCGAGAGCAGGTCAGAACGGTTAGCGCGCGGTTCGAAGGTGTTATCCGGTCTGTCACAGTTTCGGTGGGTGATCAGGTGCGAACCGGTCAGGCGCTTGCCCGCGTCGAGAGCAACGAAAGCCTGCAGTCCTACACGATCAGCGCGCCAATCAGCGGCGTGGTGATGGAGCGGACGGCGAATCCGGGCGAACAAACTGCCGGTCGCTCGCTCTTCACGATACTCGACACCTCATCGGTCTGGGCAGAGCTCGCCCTGTTTCCTGACAAGCGCGCGAAGGTCAGATTGGGCACCGCCGCCCGGATCACCGACGTCGAGAGCGGTGTGAGCCGCGATGGCGAGGTCTCCTTCCTGAGCACGGTGGCCAGCGCCGACCAATCGGTGCTAGGGCGTGTGGTGCTCGACAACGCGGATGGTGCGCTGGTGCCAGGCACGTTTGTTACCGGAGAACTTCTGGTAGCCGAACACGAAGTGCCACTCGCCGTTAAGCGGAGTGGGCTGCAGAGCTATCGCGATTTCACGGTCGTCTATGCGCAGTTTGGAGACGAGTATGAGGTGCGTATGCTGGAGCTCGGCCGTCGGGATGACGACCTAATCGAGGTGCTCGATGGCCTCGAGCCCGGCACGCGGTATGTGACGACTAACAGCTATCTCGTCAAGGCGGATGTTGAGAAGGCGGGTGCCGTCCATGATCACTGAGACTCTTCAAAGTGCTTGATCAGATAATCAAATTGTCGATTGCACGGCGCGAAGTCGTGATGTTCGCGGTCTTGCTCGTCGCGGGCCTCGGAATCTGGAACTTCTCGCGCCTGCCGATCGATGCGGTTCCGGATATCACCAACGTCCAGGTTGTCGTGAACACGCCGGCACCTGGTTACACGCCGCTTGAGGTAGAGCAGCGCATCACGTTTCCGCTCGAGAATGCCATGGCCGGCATACCGCGCATGATTCAGACGCGTTCGTTTTCCCGCTACGGTTTGTCGCAGATCACGATCGTCTTCGAGGAAGGCACGGACATCTATTTCGCGCGCCAGCAGGTGAGTGAACGGATGAACGCAGCGCGAGCGTCACTGCCTGGGGGGCTCGATCCCATGCTCGGGCCGATTGCCACGGGTCTTGGCGAGATCTTTATGTTCACGATAGACGCCGAACCCGGGGCCATGAACGCTGACGGCTCTCCGGTCACCGCGACAGATCTACGCACGGTGCACGACTGGATTGTTAAGCCGCAATTGCTCCGAGTGCCCGGCGTTGTGGAAGTGAATCCGATCGGCGGTTTCAAGAAAGAAATACTCGTTGCCCCCGATCCCGCCCGCTTGCTGGCTCGCGGGCTAACTATGCGTGACCTCGAGGCAGCCCTGCGCCGCAACAATGCGAATCAGGGCGCGGGATACATCGAGTACAACGGTGCGCAATGGCTGATGCGCATGCCTGGGCTGGCCACTGAGCTCGACGACCTAGCCGCCATCGTCGTGAGCGAGACCGACGGCGTACCCGTGCAGATCAGGGACGTGGCCAGCGTAGGTCTCGGACGTGAAATGCGCGCTGGGGCGGCAACCCAGAATGGCGAAGAGGTGGTGCTGTCCACGGTGTTCATGCTCATGGGGGAGAACAGCCGGACCGTTGCCCGTGCAGTTGCGGACAGGATCGAGGACATTCGGCCGAGCCTGCCGCCAGGCATCAGCCTGAACTCGGTCTATGATCGCACCGGACTCGTGGATGCCACGCTCAGAACCATTCGCACTAATTTGCTGGAAGCGGCGTTGCTGGTCATGGCAGTGCTTTTCTTCTTCCTCGGCAACGTCCGAGCGGCACTGCTCACGGCGGCGGTCATACCGCTCGCCATGCTGGCAACAGTGACCGGCATGGTCCGCTCCGGAGTAAGCGCCAACCTGATGAGCCTGGGGGCCCTGGATTTCGGCCTGATTGTTGATGGCGCGGTGATCATCGTAGAGAACTGTATCCGGCGCCTGCGGCTCGAGACCGATGAGCACACATCTCTCGACGACCGCCTGGAGGTCGTATTTCAGGCCACCCGGGAAGTGATACGCCCGGCGCTATTCGGCGTCTTCATCATTACCGCCGTCTATATCCCGATATTCACGCTCACTGGTGTGGAAGGGAAGATGTTCCATCCCATGGCCATCACGGTGGTGATCGCCCTGCTTTCGGCAATGGTGCTATCGATCACGTTCGTGCCGGCCGGCGTGGCCTTGCTGTTCAGGGGACCGGTGAACGAACGGGGGGAAAAAACCGTTACGGTGCTCAAATCTGCGTACCGTCCGGTGCTAGTAACCGCGCTGCGTTTTCGTCATGGGATCGTGCTCGCCGGGATCATCGTGGTGATCTTTGCTGGCTGGCTCGCCACGCGTATGGGTACCGAGTTCGTTCCAAACCTGGACGAAGGCGACGTGACCATGCATGCGCTCCGGATACCCGGCACGTCGCTGAGTCAGGCGGTTGCCATGCAGCTGGGGCTGGAGGAGGTCGTGTCGACGCTGCCCGAGGTGGAACGCGTCTTTTCCCGAATCGGTTCCGGGGAGATCGCAACGGACCCGATGTCACCCAGCATGGCCGACACTTTCATCATGCTGAAACCCAGACGTGACTGGCCAGATCCGCGGAAACCAAAAGCCGAACTGATTGCAGATCTCGAATCACTGGTGACCCCGGTACCCGGCAACCGCTACGAGTACCTGCAGCCGATCGAAATGCGCTTCAATGAGCTGTTGGCAGGCGTGCGCGCGGAGCTGGCGGTCAAGGTCTTCGGTGACGATTTCGATTCGCTCATCGAAGCAGGGCAGGCGATTGAATCGGCTGTGGGCGCGGTTCCCGGTGCGGCGGACGTTGCGCTGGAACAAACGTCGGGCCTACCGGTGCTGACGCTGGTGCCGGACCGGCAGGCCATGGGCAGGCTTGGTCTGTCGCTGGGAGAAGTCCAAAGCTATGTTGCGATGGCCCTGGGTGGGGAGGCCGTCGGGCAGCTCTATGAGGGTGATCGCCGTTTCGACATCGTGCTACGCCTGCCGGAACACATCCGTCAGGAGCCCGATCGCTGGGTAAACCTGCCCGTGCCACTGGGTGATGGGGCATACGTGCCGCTGCGTGAAATTGCCCAGCTGGAGAACGTCATCGGTTACAACCAGATCAATCGGGAAAACGGCAAGCGCAGGGTTGTCGTCACGGCAAACGTCCGTGGTCGTGACCTCGGTTCCTTCGTGGCAGAAGTCCAGCAGTCAATCGCGGGTCTCGATGTTGTGCCGGCGGGCTACTGGGTGGAGTTCGGTGGGACCTACCAAAACCTGGCGTCGGCGACCCAGAGACTATCTCTTGTCGTTCCAGTGACACTGTTCTCCATCGTCGTGCTGCTTGTGGTGGCGCTTGGCTCGTTTCGAGACGCTTTCGTCGTGTTCTCGGGGGTGCCGTTCGCCCTGACGGGCGGGGTCGCCGCCCTGCTCCTTCGGGACATTCCGCTGTCCATATCGGCCGCCGTTGGATTTATCGCATTATTCGGGATCGCGATGCTGAATGGACTCGTGATGGTGTCGTTTATTCGGGACCTGCGGCAGCGCGGACGGCAGCTGGAGGAAGCGATCATCGAAGGCGCGCTGACTCGTTTGCGGCCCGTGCTCATGACAGCGCTAGTAGCCTCTTTGGGCTTCGTGCCCATGGCCCTGAACACAGGCGTGGGCTCGGAAGTACAACGCCCACTGGCAACCGTTGTAATCGGGGGCATTTGCTCGGACACCCTGCTCACCCTTCTGGTGGTGCCCGCATTGTACCGTTTGCTGCACAGACCAGACTCGGCGCCAAGTGCCGGAGCCGCGGCTTGAGCCGGGCACCGGTCTATCGATTCCGCACCGCAAACAGGAATCGACACGACTGTCATCAAGAACGGTTGCGACGTTCCGGGCCTGCGGTACGTCCGCTGCAGCTGGGTTAAAATTGGGCTGCAGACGGCGGAGCAGGGGCGACGCGCCGCCACGGAGGTATGAGCAATGCAGCGAACGTTTCATCTATGGATCGCGGCCCTGGGCGCAGCTCTGTGCGGCTACGCTGGGGCAAGTTTTGCTGGTGATGCCTGGACACAGGTCAGCGAACCGGGCCGCCGTGCGATCAGCCCGGAAATCGCTGTCGGTCGCGACGGTGCGATCAACCTGATCTGGCTGGACAAGGGCCTGACCAAGGACCGGCCGCCGCCGAAACCGCGCAAGCCCGGCGAGCACAGTCACCGGTCCTCGACAGATCTGTACTTCAGTCGTTCCGAAGATGGCGGCGCCACCTGGTCGGACCCGGTGCGTGTCAATCGCGAGTCCGGCGAAGTCTGGGGATTTGCGGTCAGCAAACCGCGCATCGGCGTGGGTCCGACCGGGACAATTCATGTTTTCTATCCGGCCAACGACACGTCCGCAAAATCCGACAAAGACATCGTATCGGCGAAGTACACCCGGTCGACGGACAACGGCAAGACCTTCGAGGTTGGGCGCACGTTGAACCGGCCGGCGGATTTCGACCAGGAAGACCTGCTGGGTGAGAACCTGGCGGCGACATTCTCGTTCGGCACGATGGCGGTGGGACCGGACGGTTCCGTCTATGCCGCCTGGCAGGACGTGGGCGAGATGGCGGATAACGCCGATGGCGCGGCCGCGCACATGGCGGTGTCCCGCGATGATGGCAAGACCTTCAGCAAGGAAAAAGCGGTCATCGAAGGCGGAGCGGTTTGTCCCTGCTGTCAGTTGACGATGGCTTTTGCCGGGGACCAGGTCTTGCTGGGTTATCGCAAGATTTACGGCGACGGTCGTGACAGCACGATCGCGATGTCGGCAAACCTGGGCGCGAGCTTTCCGGCAGAGGTCCGCTTGCCGATGGCGCGGTGGGACATCAATGGCTGCCCGTTGAAGACGACTGAAATGGCGGTCGATGGTGAGCGTATTTTCGCGGCTGCGTATACCGGCGGGGAAGATCCGCCGGGCGTCTATTTCACCCACTCCGTGGATGGCGGCAAGACCTTCGCCGCGCCCGTGCAGGTGCATGCCGATGCGCCGTACTCCGATGCCCCGCAGTTGAGCATGGGCCGCAATGGCCAGGTCCGCGTGATCTGGCAGGCCAAGATCGACGGGCCGCGGCGCCTGTTCATCGCCGAGACCAGCGATGACGGCGCGCTCGGTGCCCCGCGCGAGCTGTCGACGCCCCCGGGCAATTCCGCCTACCCGGCGACCGCGGACGGCCCGGACGGGCAAACCTACGTGACCTGGCAACAGGAGAACGAGGAAGTCTTTGTCGCCGTAATCAGTTCGCCGGTAGCGGCGACGGCAAGCCGCTGAAGCGCTTCGCGCGTCCGTCGTGACCGCTGCGGACGAGGCCGCCGAGGACAGCGCCAGCAACACGCAACGACCCTGGCACCAGTTGCCGGGTGCCGACGTTGAAGCCGCACTGGAGAGTCCGCCAGCCGGGCTTCAGCCGGCCGAGGTCGCGGCGCGCCTGCAGCGCGTCGGACCCAACGAGCTGCCGAAGGGGGCAGGACCCGGCTGGGCGAAGCGTTTGCTCAGCCAGTTCAGGAACCCGCTGCTGCCGATACTGCTGATCGCCGCGACGATCTCTGCCGGCCTGGGCCAGGTGGTGGAGTCCGCCGCCATCTTTGTCATCGTCGCATTTTCCGCGGCGCTGGGTTTCGCGCAGGAAACTCGGGCGATCAAGGCCCTCGATGCCTTGCGACAACTGGCGGCGCCGCGAGCCCGCGTGATTCGCAGCGGGCACCAGCAGAGCATTCCGGCGCGCGAACTGGTCCCGGGTGACCGGCTGCTGTTGCAGGCCGGCGATCGCGTGCCCGCCGATCTCCGCCTGCTTGAATGCGCGAACCTGCGCGTCGAAGAGTCAGCCCTCACCGGGGAATCGGAGCCCGTCGACAAGTCCCCCGAACCGTTTGCGAGCGATGCCGATCTCCCACTCGGTGATCAGTGCAACATGGGCTGGGCCGGCACGTTGGTGAGCTATGGCCGGGGCGCGGGCGTGGTGGTCGCGACCGGCGCCGCGACCGAGATGGGGCGACTGGCGCGCCTGTTGCAAACGGTCGAACGGGACGAGACGCCGCTGCAGGTCAGGTTGCGGCGGCTCGCGCGGCTGCTCGCCGGGATAGCCGCGATCGTTGCGGTCGCCGTGCTGGTATCCGGGCTGCTGCGGGGCGCGCCGTTGCTCGAGATGCTGATATTTGGCATTGCGCTGGGCGTCGCAGTGGTCCCCGAAGCGCTGCCAGCCGTCGTGACGATCGGGCTGTCGCTCGGCGTCCAGCGGATGGCGCGCCGTCAGGCGCTGATCCGCCATCTGCCTGCAGTCGAGACGCTTGGCAGCGTCACGGTGATCTGCACCGACAAGACAGGCACGCTGACCCAGGATCGCATGACACTGAGACGTGTCCTGCTGGCCGACCTCACGGTGGACCTGGAAGCCGTTGCCACCGAGACGGGGCAACCAAACCCGCATCTCGCGGACTTTCTGGCCGCCGGCGCGCTCGCGTCTGACGCCCGTCCGGAACGCGAAGAGGATGGCTGGTCCGTGGCGGGTGACCCGACCGAGGCCGCCCTGGTGCAGGCCGCGGTCGAGCACGGACAGGACCCGATTCGCCTCGGTCAGGAACAGCCGCGTATCGACGAAATCCCCTTCAGTTCAGAGCGTAAGTACATGACAGTACTGGTTAAAAGTAGTGATGGAGGACGCGCATACACGAAGGGTGCGCCGGAGGTCGTGCTGGGCCTGTGCGAGGCCGAAGTGACCGCGCAGGGCGAGCAGCCGCTGGCGGCAGCACGCCGGGAGTATTGGTTGGGGGAAGCCCGGGCGATGGCCGGGGAGGGGCTGCGCGTGCTGGCGGTCGCCAGCCGCCGGACCGAGTCGATTGAGAATGCTGACCAGGAACTCTGTCTGCTCGGTCTGGCCGGCATCCAGGATCCGCCGCGGCCTGAGGCCGCGGCTGCCATTGCGCGCTGTAATGAAGCCGGGGTGCGGAGCGTAATGATCACGGGTGACCACCCGGAGACAGCCCGTGCAATTGGTGCCGAGCTGGGTCTGTTGGCGGGCGGCCGGGTGCTGACTGGCCCGGACCTGAGCGCATTGTCGGACCAGCAACTGTGCGAAGAAGTTGAATCCATCGACATCTACGCGCGCGTATCGCCGGAACACAAACTGCGCATCGTGGATGCCTGGCAGGCCCGTGGCGAGATCGTGGCCATGACCGGCGACGGCATCAACGATGCACCGGCGCTGCGAAGCGCGAATGTCGGCATCGCGATGGGGATTACCGGTACTGAGGTCAGCCGCGAGGCGGCGGACATGACACTGGCCGACGATAACTTCGCAACCATCGTCGCAGCGATAGAAGAAGGTAGAAAAATCTACGACAACATCAAGAAATTTATCGTGTTAATGCTCACGACCAATCTCGGTGAAATCGGTCTCGTGGCGGGTGCCACCGTGTTGGGGCGCGGGCTGCCGCTCAGTGCGGTGCAACTGCTGTTCGTGAATCTGGCGACCGACGGTCCACCGGCGGTCGCGCTGGCCGCCGAACCCGCGGAAGCCGATGTGATGAATCGGCCGCCGCGGGATCCCGTGTCCGGCATCTTCGATCAGAAATTCATGCTGTTGCTGGTGGTGGGCGGTGCCTGGACCACGGCCGCGACGCTCGGCGTCTACCTGTGGGCCGGCTCGGCCGGGCACAGTCAGGCTACAGCGATGAGCATGTGTTTTGCCTGCCTGATCCTGATCGAGTTCTGCCAGGCCTACAGCTTCCGGGTGCCGCGCCAGTGGTTTTTCCACCGACCGTTTGCCAATCGCTGGCTGAACCTCGCGATCGTCCTGGAACTCGCGGCATTGCTCGCTCTGATCTACAGCCCGTGGTTGCAGGCCGCGTTTGGCACCGTTGCGCTGGAGGCACGGGACTGGATCGTAGTCGTCGCGGCGGCCGTATCGATCCTGCCCGCGCTCGAACTGACGAAAGCCTTTTGGCGCTGGCGGATCCAGCAATGACGCTCGAGCAAGGTTTACTGTTCGCGCTGCTGGTGTGCGTCTTTGCGCTGTTGATCTGGGGCCGCTGGCGGTATGACCTGGTGGCATTCGTCGCACTGCTGGTGGCCTTGCTGGCCGGCCTGGTACCGGTGTCGCAGGCGTTCTCGGGATTTGGTCATCCGGCCACCGTCATCATCGCGCTGGTGCTGATCATCAGTCGCGGCCTGTCGAATTCCGGCGTGATCGAGCTGCTGGTGCGCCACGTCGTCGACGCCAGCCGCCGATTGAGTGCGCATATCAGCATCATGTCGGCGGTGGCGGCCGCGCTATCAGCGGTGATGAACAATGTCGCCGCGCTGGCATTGCTGATGCCGGTGGATTTGCAGGCGGCACGCAAGGCGAAACGCAGCCCGTCACTAAGCCTCATGCCGTTGTCGTTTGCCTCGATCCTGGGCGGCATGATCACGCTGATCGGGACGCCACCGAACATCATCATCGCGGAATTCCGCGCCACCGAACTGGGTGAGTCCTATCGCATGTTCGACTTCGCCCCGGTCGGACTGGCGTGCGCGGTTGCCGGCGTGCTGTTCGTCGCGCTGATCGGGTGGCGGCTACTGCCAGCGGGGCGCAAGGATTCGAAAGGCTCCGAGGATCTGTTCGAACTGGCGGACTATATCGCCGAACTGTCGGTGCCGGAGAAATCCAAGGTCATTGGCCAGCGGGTGCGCGACCTGGACGAGGCCGTGGCCGAGAGTGACGCGGAGATCGTCGGTTTGATTCGCAACGGCCGACGCATGCCGGGCATGGCGCGCCGGGAAGAAATCCGCGCCGGCGACATCCTGGTGCTGGAGGCCAGTCCCGAGAGCATCGAAGAGGTGCTCGGTGCATTACAGCTCAACTACGTCGGTAGCGGCAGCAAAGCACTCCAGGAAGAAGACCTGGCACTGACCGAGGTGGTCGTACCGGAAACGTCCCGGCTGGCGGGCCGGACGGCGCTGTCAGTGCGCTTGTTGCGCCGGTACGGCGTGGCGCTGGTTGGGGTCTCACGCGAAGGAAAGCGCTTCCGCGAGCGCGTGCGGCACCTGGAGATTCGTCCGGGGGACGTGCTGCTGTTTCTTGGCGGCGAGGACAACCTGACCGATGTCACGAACCGCCTGGGCTGCCTGCCGCTGAAGGATCGCGGGCACCGTGTGATTCAACGCCACAAGGCCGGGCTCGCGGTGGGCGCCTTTGCACTCGCCATTCTGCTGGCGAGTTTCGGTGTGGTGTATCTGCCTGTGGCGCTTGGCTGCGTGGTCGCTTTCATGGTGCTAACCAATATCGTGCCGGCGAGGGATGTCTACGAGTCGGTGGAATGGCCGGTGATCGTGTTGCTGGGGTCGATGATCCCGATCGGCACGGCGTTGCAGACGACCGGTGGCACGGCATTGATTGCCGGCGGCATTGTCGATCTGGCGGCCGGTTATTCGCCAGTCGTCGTGCTGACATTGTTGATCGTCATTACGATGACGCTGTCCGACGTGATGAACAACACGGCCACAGCGGTCATTGCAGCGCCGATTGCCATCGACATCGCCGCCCGGTTGAACGTGAGTCCGGACCCGTTCCTGATGGGCGTTGCCGTCGCGGCATCCAGTGCGTTCCTGACCCCAATCGGCCACAAGAACAACACGTTGATTCTCGGCCCGGGTGGTTACCGGTTCGGGGACTACTGGCGGATGGGGGTGCCGCTCGAAATCCTGGTGATCGTGGTGGCCGTGCCGACAATCCTGGCCGTGTGGCCACTGTAGGGGGTCCCGGGCATCCCGATATTAAGCGTATAATGTATATTATGTTAAATTAGCCAATCACCATCGGATCAGGCCCACAGTAGCGCGCTCCCACGCCACTGAAACAAAGCATCGGCATTCCCGAGTAATTGCGTCGATAAGAACGGCTTTCTCGAAAGTACGCCTTAATCTACTCTGCGTCCTTACACGATAACTGGAGCGATACGAACATGGATGTACAGCAGCTACTGAAAGCAGATGCGTTTGACAGCGGATTCACCGGAAGCGTGGTGGCCAGCGGCCTGCTGGCTGAGTTGCGCGCGAAGACCGGCCCCGCGACCTCAGGCACTCCCGGACACGGAAGCGGATTAGAGGTATTGGGCGACATGACCTACCAGGCTTATCGCCGCTACCGGCTGAGATTTCCCGAGGCAATGGCCTCGCTTCACGAAGTCGGCACGAGCCGTGGCTTGGCGACAGCGTTCGACGCCGCCCGCCGGCGCTTTCTGCCGGAGCCTGCGGATGTCGAGGCACGGCAACGACTGAGCCGGAACCTGCTGCAGGCGATGGTGACAGCCGCAAAGGACGATGCTGCCATCGACAACGCGAAAGTCGAGCGAATCGATGCGGTCCTCCGGGGCCACGGTATCGGTGACAACGAGCGTGACCTGGTCATGGAATGGCTGTGTTCGCCCGCCGATCCCGTCAGGGTGGCCATGCTGGCGCGCAATACGGAAGAGGCAGCTGCACTGTATCTAGCGTCACTCCTGGCGGTCGCACCTGATCAATGGTGCCGGCTGAAATATCTGGAGGACCTGCTCTCCTCGCTGGCTATTGATCCGCAGTTAGCCGTGGCTCTGGAGAAGTCGGCGCTTGGCAGCATCGCTATCGAACAGGTTGCCGCCTGATCCCTACCGGGGCGCCCCTCGCGGGCGCCCCGTCAGTCACGCTGTTGCCGCAGGCTGGTACGCCGAGTACACCGGCTCCCAGCTGCCGGCGGCGAGCAACTTATCGATATCGGTATCCGGTTCGATGCCACACAGTCCCTCTGCGACTGCATAGTTGAGTACCTGCCGCGCGACGGCCGCGGATGCATCGTGCAATCTCTCGATACGCGGATACAGGAGTCCGCTGTCGAGTTCCTGCGGGGTGACCACCGCGGACAGTGCTTTCGCAGCTTCAAAAAACAGCGCGTCTGTCACGCGATTGATGCCGCCGACCAGCACGGCCAGGCCGACACCGGGGAAAATGAAGGCATTGTTGCCCTGCCCGATCTGCACCCGCCGATCGCCCCAATGCACATCCGGGAATGGACTGCCGGTGCTGATCAGGGCGCGTCCGGCCGTCCAGGCCAGCAAGTCGGACGGTTTGGCCTCCGACAGGTCGGACGGGTTCGACAACGGCATGATCAGGGGCCGTTCCGTTTGTGCCGCGACAGCGCGCACGATTTCCTCGCTGAACGCACCCGGTTGCCCGGATGTGCCGATCAACACGGTTGGCTGGAACTGCTCCACGACGGCTGCCAGGTCGCGGGTGCCATGTAGGCCACGCGCCGCTGCCACGGCGGGATCCCAGGCCAGTTCCTGCTTGTAAGCGTCTGTGATCTGGGCGTTGTCGACCAGCAGACCGCGGCGGTCCAGCGTTGCGATCGCATGACGCGCGTCCTCTGCGCTACATCCGCCGGCGATCAGGCCCGCCCGGACCTGTCGCGTAATACCCAGGCCAGCGGCCCCGGCGCCCAGTATGACGATGCGCTCGTCGGCCAGGTGCCGCCCGTGCACCCGCTCCGCGCTGAGGATCCCGGCCAGTGCGACGGCACCCGTGCCCTGGATGTCGTCGTTGAACGATGGGATCCGGTCGACGTAGCGATCGAGGACACGCAAGGCGTTGTCTTTGCGGAAGTCCTCCCACTGCACCATCGCGCCAGGGAAACAGGTCTGCACAGCACTTACAAACTCGTCGAGCAATGTGTCGTAAGCATCTCCACGTAAACGCTTTTCTCGCCAGCCCAGGTAGACAGGATCGTTGAGAAGATCCTCATTGTCCGTGCCGACATCGAGGCTGATCGGCAAGACGGCCGCCGGGTCCACGCCCGCGCCGGCCGTGTAGAGCGCCAGCTTGCCAATGGCTATGGCCATGCCGCCGGCGCCCTGGTCACCAATGCCGAGAATGGCTTCGTTGTCGGTCGCGACGATCAGGCGGACCTCCCGGTCACCGACCCAATTGGACAACACCTCGGCAATGCGCCCCTGCATGTCGGGCGTGATCCACACGCCGCGACCGCGCTGGAACACTCGGCTGAACCGTTGGGTCGCCAGCCCGACGGTGGGCGTATAGACGATTGGCATGAGTTCCGCGAGGTGATCGCGTAACACCCGAAAGTACAGGTGCTCATTGCGGTCCTGCAGGGACGCAAGAAACACGTATTTCTGCAACGGATCGCCGTAGCGGACCAGGTTGCGGTAGTCCCGCTCGGCCTGTTCGTCGATCGTCATATAGCCCTGCGGTATCAGGCCCTCGAGACCGAACGCCCGGCGCTCGTCCGCGGTGAAGCCGGAGCCTTTGTTCAGCAGCGGATCGTGCAGCAGGTCCTGCCCGCGCAGTCGAACTTTGCGCGGACCGCCGCTCATTCCTGGACGACTTGGTTAATCACAATGCTGACCGGGCCATCGCCGCTCTGCCAAGTGGCTTCCCCGAAGATGTCGCCCGGCTGCGCCAGCGCGGTGCCATTATTCGACACGCGCGCCACGAGGCTTATCTGCTCTGCCTGGGACAAATCCCGGCCGGCGATCATCGCATTGGCATCGCTGATCTGCAGGGTCCGCGGCAGATTGGCGGCCTGCTCCCGAATCGCTGCCAGCGGCGGGCCCGGTTGGCCGGCATTACGCGCCGCCAGGAACAGCACCGCACCGGGACTGATCCGGCTGCTCAGCGCATCGGTCACGGAGACTTCCACGTCGATAGTGGTGCCCGCCGCTGTGGCCACTGCCGGCGCCGCAGGCGCACCCATGCCCAGCGCCGTGAGCTGCTCGCGAATCACCCGTGCAATTGGCTCCGGCGGATTCAGGTCGAGTAGCCGGGACCAGCGACTGCGCAGCAAATCCGTGTCCTGCCGCGCCAGGGCCGCAAGACCGCCGTACCAGAGCGCGCGCGGGTCGTCGGGTAGCGCTGCGAGGGCTTGCTCAACGAGGTCACCGCTGTCGCCCGCGAGCGCGTTCCGATCCTGCAGGACCCGGGCTTCGGCCAGGCCGAGCTTCGCATACGGGTTGGCACCGCCGCTCAAGGCCAGGGCACGGGCATACGCAGATTCCGCGTCCGCGAGCCGCTGGGTCTGCAGATAGGAATTGCCTAGAAGCAGCCAGCCGTCGAGGTCGTCCGGATCCTGTTGCAGGCGCGCTTCCAGTCCGGCAATTGCGTCGGCCATGGCCGGCGCGTCCGCACCGCCAGAGGCCGCCCTGCTCGGCGGGCTCTGCCAATCGTAATTGCTCCCGGACAGGTACAGGAACACGGTCGCGGCCGGGACCAGCAACGCGACCGCCACCGCGACAATCGGGGCCGACGACTCCCGCTGACGGAGCAACGGCACGGCCAGCAAGCCGGCCGTAATCAAAGTCATCGCGATGGACAGCCCGAGAAAAACGGTCACCGGTCCAGCTCCGCGAGGTCTTCCTCCTCGGTGGTGACCGGGAGTTGCGCGCGCCGCGTGACGATTCGCCACAACCAGGCGCCGCCGCCCAACAGGAGCAGACCGGGGGCCAGCCACAACAACGCGGTGCTGGCGGTGAAACGGGGTTTGTACAACACGAAATCGCCGTAGCGATCGGTCAGAAAGGTTTTGATTTCGCCCTCGTCGTTACCGGCTTCGACGAGCTTGCGTACCTCACGGCGCAGGTCCGCGGCCAACGGTGCGGTGCTGTCGCCGATGGTTTGATTCTGGCAAACCAGGCAGCGCACTTCTTCTGTGAGTTGCTCGTACAGCGCCTGCTGTCCGGGGTCGGCCAGCGGCTCATCGACATCGATGGCGCTGACCGCGATCGGGATCATCAGCAATACCAGCCAGGTTAGCCAGCGTTTCACGAGGCACCGCCCTGCCCGTCCTGGATGCGCGGCAAGAATTCGGTTTCCCAGATTTCCATCGTGAGCGGTGCGATGTGCTTGTAAAGCACCGTGCCATCAGGACCGATCAAAAACGTTTCCGGTGCGCCGTAAACGCCCCAATCGATCGCCACCGTGCCATCGGCATCGACGCCGGTCACGGCATAAGGGTCGCCGAGCTGCTGCAGCCAATCTTTTGCCTGCAGTGTGTCGTCTTTCCAGTTCAGGCCGAAAATCGGCACCACGCCGCTGGCGGCAATTGCCAGCAAGACATCGTGCTCCTGGCGACAACCGACACACCAAGTGCCCCAGACGTTGACCAGGCTGTACTGGCCGCGGAGCGCCGCATCGGTCAGCGCGAGCTCCGGATTGTCCAGCCGTGGCAAGCTGAAAGCCGGTGCCGGCTTGCCGATCAACGGCGACGGCACAACCGTGGGATCGCGTCCCAGCCCGAACCAGAAGAACACGAACATGAGCGCGAATACGAGCAGCGGGATGGCGAAGCGATTCATTACAACCCGCTCAGGTAGCGGAGGATTCAGCGCCGACTGCTGCTGCCTGGCGGGCCCGCCGATAACGTGGATCGCTCACGGCCACGATGCCGCCAATTGCCATCACAATACAGCCGAACCAGATGAACCGGATCAGCGGCTTGTACTGGATACGCACGCTCCAGGTGTTCAGGCCGAGATCGTCACCGAGCGCCACGAACACATCGCGACTCCAGCGTGCATCGATGCCCGCCTCTGTCATCGGCGAACGCTGCACGCGATAAATCCGTTTTTCCGGGTACAGCATCGACACCGGTTCGCCGTCGCGCAGGACTTCCATCTCGCCCTGGATTGCCGAGTAGTTGGGTCCCTGCACTTCGCGCAGCTGCTTGAAGCGCACCTGGTAGCCGGCAACGTCGACGGTCTCACCAGGTTTGATCTTCAAATCGGTTTCGACGTTATAGGAAGACGTTACCGTGACACCCAGCACGAACAGACCCAGCCCGAGGTGCGCAAGCTGCATCCCGACCATGCCGTGCGTCAGGCGCGGACCGCGGCCAAAGAAACGCCGCACGGGATCCAGTAGACTGGCCGCAACCAGCCACAAGCCCGCGGCAACGCCAATCGCCGTCAACACCGATTGACTGCCATACACGAGCCACGGCAGCACCACGCCACCGACGACCGCGGCGAGCCCCGGCCAGCGTAACTTGCGCCACAGCGAGTCGCCGCTGGTCGTACGCCACGCGGTGTGCATGCCGACGCCGACTGCCAGCAACAAGGGCAGCATCGGAAACAGAAACGCGATTTCGAAATACGGCTGCCCGACGGAGATCTTGCCGAGGTTCATGCCCTCAGAAATCAGTGGCGCGATCGTGCCAAACAACACCAGTCCGGCCGCGATACTCAGCAGGATGTTGTTGATCAGCAGGAAAGTTTCGCGCGACAGCGGCTGAAACCCGACGGCCCGGTCGAGCGCGGGCGCGCGCCACGCATAGAGCAGCAACGCACCACCGATCACGAGCCCCAGAAACGTCAGGATGAACAGTCCCCGCGTCGGGTCGCTGGCGAAGGCATGCACGGAAACCAGCACGCCCGAGCGCACCAGGAACGTACCGAGCAGGCTGAGCGAAAATGCGGCGATAGCCAATAGCAGGGTGGCGCCCTTGAACAGGCCGCGCTTTTCACTCACGGCGAGTGAATGAATCAACGCGGTGCCTACCAGCCAGGGCATGAACGAGGCGTTTTCCACCGGGTCCCAGAACCACCAGCCACCCCAGCCGAGCTCGTAATAGGCCCACCAGCTACCGAGGGCGATCCCGAGCGTCAGGAATACCCACGCGGATGTCGTCCAGGGTCGCGCCAGTCGGGCCCATTGCTGATCAATGCGACCCGACAGCATCGCGGCCACGGCAAACGCGAACGCGACGGAGAATCCGACGTAGCCGATGTAGAGCATCGGCGGGTGCAATGCCATGGCCGGATCCTGCAGCAACGGATTCAGATCGTTGCCGTCGATTGGAATCGGGTCCAGGCGCAAGAACGGATTCGATGTCAGCAGGATGAACATCAGAAAGCCGGCGCTGATCAGCCCCATGACACCGAGCACACGGGCGTTGGTCTCAGCCGGCAACGACCGGGTGACCACCATCAACGCCACGGTCCACAGGCACAGTGTCAGAGCCCACAATAGCAGCGAGCCTTCGTGACCACCCCACACTGCCGCAACTTTGTAGAGCGTCGGTAGTTGTGTATTCGAATGCGTGGCGACGTACAGAACCGAGAAGTCGTTTTGCAGGAATGACCAGGTCAGCAGGCCGAAGGCCGTGGCGACAAAAACGAACTGCCCGGATGCCGCAGGCACAGCGACTGCCATCCAGGCCGGTCGATCAAGCTGTGCGCCAGCAAGCGGCAGGACGCATTGCGCCAGCGCCAGGCACAGCGCCAGTGCGAGACAGATTTGGCCGAGTTCTGGCAGCATGGCGCGTTACTCAGTTGGCGATGACCGTCTCTGCTGCGCTGGGATGGCCCTGCTCCGCCAGCATCTCCGCCACTTCCGGCGGCATGTAGTTTTCATCATGCTTGGCCAGCACTTCCTCGGCCTCGAAACTGCCATCCGACCGCAGGACGCCGTGTGCAATCACGCCCTGCCCTTCGCGGAACAGGTCCGGCAGCACGCCCGTGTACGAGACCGGGACGGCGTTACTGTTGTCAGTTACCAGGAACGTGACTTCCAGTTCGCCGGGCTTGCGCTGCAGGCTACCGCTGGCGACGAGCCCGCCGAGGCGAAACTTGCGATCGTCCGGTTGTTCGCCTGCAAGTACCTGGGTCGGGCTGTAGAAGAACAACAGGTTTTCCTGGAAAGCCTGCAAGGCCAGGCCGACTGCCAGCCCGACACCGGCGAGAATAATGATGACTGCCAGCATTCGCTGTCGTCTCGGTTTCATTGTGGTGCGCTCCTCTGACGCTCGCGCATCAGCTTCATTTGCAATTCATCGAGGGCCAGTCGCATCCGCCGCCGCGCGGTGACCACATTGATGATCAATACCACGGCCGTGAGCCCGAATGTACTCCAGACGAACTCGGCGTAACCGCCCATCGCAAGAAACTCAGCCATGATTATCGACCTTCAGCGGGCAGCTGTACTACTTCGGCCACCCAGCGGGCGTTGCGTTCACGGTCCAGCACCTCGGCCCGCACGCGTTGCAGCAGCATGGCGGCAAAGAACAGCGTGTAGGCGATGATCATCGTAAACAACGGCCAGGCCATTTCCATCGTAATGGATGGCGCGTCCAGTTTCTTGATGGTCGGCCCCTGGTGAATGCTGCTCCACCAGATGACCGAGTAGTGAATGATGGGCAGGTTGACCACACCGACGAGTGCCAGCACGGCGCTGGCCCGATCCGCCTTGCCGGGGTCGTCGTACGCCTGGCGCAGGCTGATGTAGCCGAGGTACAGGAACAACAGAATCAGCTCCGAGGTCAGCCGCGGATCCCATTCCCAGTAAGTACCCCACATGGGCTTGCCCCAGATCGCGCCGGTGACCAGCGCCAGGAAGGTGAACCAGGCACCAACCGGTGCGGCGGCCGCAGCAACTGCATGGGCCAGTTTCATGCGCCAGATCAGACCGATGCCGGCGGCCGTCGCCATAATCGCGTAGACCAGCGTCGACAGATAGGCGCTCGGCACGTGCACGTAAATGATCCGGAACCCGTCGCCCTGCTGGTAGTCCGGCGGGGCCAGCACCAGGCCGCCATAGGCGCCGACAGCGATCAGGAGCACCGACGACCACAGGAACCAGGGCGCCATGGCGCCGGCCAGGCGATAGAAGTGCGGCGGCGAGGCCAGCTTGTGGAACCAGGTGGGCAGTTTCATGATGCGCTATCTACACTTGCCGAGAACCGTCACTTCAATCAAGGCTGACCCGAATTGCTGCGGCAGCCGTCACAGGAACGAGACTGACGGCGAGCACCAGGAATGCGGCCAGCAGGAATAATGGCCCGGTAATATCCTCGCCATCACCTGCCAGGGCGGTCGCCCGGGCACCGAACATAAGTACCGGCAAACACAGCGGCAATACCAACAGCGCCAACAACCCGCCCGACTGCCGCACCCCGGCCGTCAGGGCGGCGCCTACCGAGCCCAGCAGGCTGAGCGTCGGGGTGCCGAGCAGCAGGGTCGCGCACAAAGCCAGCACAGCATCGACAGGTAAATGGTAGGTGACTGCCAGCACCGGCGCCAGCGCGATCAAGGGCAAGCCGGCGACCAGCCAGTGGCCGACGGATTTGCAGAGCATGATCAACGGCAACGGCTGCGGTCCGATGACCAGCAGCTCCATGCTGCCGTCCTCGAGGTCCTGGCGAAACAGCGCGTTGAGTGACAGCAGCATCGCCAGCAACGCACCGATCCAGAGCACGCCAGGCCCGATGGCCTGCAGATCCTCGGCCCGCGGCGACAATGCCAGCGGGAACAGCGCCGTCACGATGGCAAAAAACATCAACGGACTCGCCACGTCGCCCCAGCGGCGGTAGGCGAGCTGCAGGTCGCGTCGCAGCACGGCCAGCATGGCTCGCCCGAGGTTCATTCGCTGTCTCCAAGCTGCAGCCGGCGAAAAGCCCCGGAGTCCGCGAGATCATGATGGGCCGCAAGCACGGCCAGCCCGCCACCGGCAAGATGACCGGCCAGGCGTGCCTCGATGTAGCCGCGACCGGCGACGTCGAGATTGGCGAACGGCTCATCCATGATCCATAGCCGGGCCGGCGAGATCAGGACCCGGGCCAGCGCGGCCCGGCGTTGTTGTCCCGCCGACAGGTAGCGCACCGGCAAGCTCAGGCTGTTCTCCAGGCCGAGCTCGGCCACGGGCTCCCGCCAGCAATCGGGCGCGAGGTCAGCGAAGCTGGCCGCAAACTCCAGGTTCTGCGCAATCGACAGGTCGGTTTTCAGGCCCGTGTGATGTCCGCACCAGGCCAGCTCTCGACCGAATTCGAGCCGGCAGCGCTCGGTCGGTTCATCCCGCCACCAGACTTCCCCGGCCTCGGGTCGCGTGAGTCCGCACAGCACACGTAACAGGGTCGTTTTGCCCGAGCCGTTGCGGCCGCGAATCAATAAACCCTCGCCCGCCCCGACCGAAAAGCTGAGGTTCTCGAACAAGCACTGATAGCCCCGCCAAAGGGTCAGATTGACTGCCGAAAGCAAGAAGAAAACCTCAGGTAAAAGACAATGGGAAACAGAGTGTTACATTCTATAGCTGAAAACACTCTAGTTCGTGTGCGGGAGTTCTCACCTGTTGCCGGGTTTACATAAGCGCCCAGCCTGCCTACACTGAACATAGCACACAAAAATTATTAGAAAACAAACTCAACCGCCTGTTTCCTCAGTCAGGTTGAGAAAAAGGGAGGTTCGCGCTTGAACGCCCAAACCCTGGTATTCACGGGGGCCAAGTCGGTCGATCACGAGACCTGCCTTCGCGAGCTGCGCGAGTGCATCGAGGCGGGTCAGCAATGCCTGGTGGTAACCGGCGAAGCTGGTTCCGGCCTGTCCTCGATCGTCTACGACCTGATTCAAAACGCACCCTGTGAACATGTGGCGCACATCGCGGCCGTTTCGACGCGACCGCAGGACTTCCTGCAGCGCTTGTTGTCGCAACTCGGCTTTGAACCGTTCGCCGCCACGTCGGGCGAATTGCTGAAGCTGCTCAACATGTTTCTGCAATATGAGAGCGCGCAACAGCGACGCACACTGCTGATCGTCGAGCATGCGAATCGATTCGGGCCGCATGTGCTCGATTTGCTGCAGATTCTGCTCGGTCTCGAAGGCGCCGACGGGCCGCCGGTTACGCTGCTGATGACGGGCCGCAACGAGCTGGCCCGCGTGCTGGACTCGCCGGGCATGGAGGCTGTCGCCCCGCTGACGGAAGCGCGCTGGCAACTCGAACCCGGGGCCGCGGCCGACGACCGGTTGACCCGGACCTTGTTGATCAGTCGCGACGGCAAACTCGTCGGACACCTGCCCCTCAACAGCCCGCGTCTGTTGATTGGTCGGCACCGGCAGAACGACCTGGTGCTCGAAGGTGAGTACGTGAGCCGTCATCACGCGATTCTGACCACCGGTCCGGACTGCAGCATGTTGGTGGACCTTAACAGTACGAACGGCACCTACGTGAATTCCGTGGCCATCAAGTACCAGGACCTGCACGACGGTGACGTGATCAATATCGGCAGCTACCGCCTGAAGTACGTGGCGCCAGACCTGCGAAAAGCCTCGCCGACCGCCCGGGATCACCCGGACGAGACGGGGGAAGTGCCGTCACTGGCCGGGATTGTGGCTCGATCGGAGTCGCGCCAAGACGACGAAGAGCTGACCACAGTTGCCAAGTTCGGCTGATCAGCCGAGGTCCATCAGGCGACTGCGCAGCGCTTCCTTGATCAAGGACAAGGCTGTCGCCCCGGCCAGCACCACGAGCACCGTCCAGCCGTCCCACTCGTTCAGCACATAGCCGAGCGCCAGCGCGGCCGCCGGCGGATGCTCGGTTTCGGTGGTCACCATGAGGAAAAACGCCAGACCGGCGGCGACTGAGCCGGCAATGATCTGTGCGGTATGGATACTGAAGCCGGTCCCCCAGGCCAGCGCCAGCGATGCGACCGACATCGTGCAGCCGACCACGGTGCCAACCAGGTAACCCCCGATGATGTAGCGCGGCCGCGACGGGTAACTGCGGGGTATCGAAAAGGCGATGAATGCCGTCGCGGCCAAAGACGCAATCAGCACGGTTTGCCGAACGTTGTCCAGCAACAGCAGGACGACCAGAATGGCGAGTCCCGCCAGCGATGTCTGCAGTGCATAACGGCCGCGATTCTGGCGAAACTTCGTGTCAACTAATCGCCAGCGGCTGAGCGCCTGGCCGATTCTTTCGCCGAGATTGCTCATGTAGTCACTATGGAACTGGTGCCCGGGGCCGGACTCGAACCGGCACGGAGTCTCCTCCGAGGGATTTTAAGTCCCTTGCGTCTACCAATTTCGCCACCCGGGCTCGGCGGGCATTGTAGGTAATCCCACCCGTTACGACAGCGTGGGCGGCTACCAGCGCAGATGCAAGGTTTTCGGGCCGCGAAATTCGAAGCCGCTGATCGTCGGCGGTCGCGTCGTATCGAGCTGCAGGTTTGGGATCCGCTCCACCAGCAGGGAGGCGCCGACAATGATCTCGTGCAGGCCGAGCCACAGCCCCAGGCAACGATGCTGGCCCTGGGAAAAAGCGACATGGTCTTTTTGCTTGCGGCCCGGCAGAAACTCGTCCGGCTGTTCCCAGAAGCCCGCGTCGCGATTCGCGGCACTCAGGCAGGCAGCAATGAACTCCCCGGCTGGCAGCTCGACGCCGGCGAGTCGGGTCGGTGTCGTCGTCATCCGGGCGGCCGTGCCAACCGGTGCGTAAAGCCGCAGCACTTCGTTTGTGAACCGCAGCCAGAAAGACCGATCGAGGCGCGCGTCCTCGGACCGTTGATGGTGCTGCTGGAAGGCGTAGATCGCCATGCCGATGCCATCACGCGGCTCATTGATGCCGCCGCTGATCATCAGCCGCACGTTGTTCGTGATTTCTTCATCCGTCAGCCCGCGCTCCGGTGCAACGTAATAGGCAATTGCGGATGAATCCGGCTGTTCGCGAACCGCGGCGATCTTCTCGCGGACGATCTCCTCGATGCCGTCGCGCGCTTTCTGGTAGACCGCATCCAGTGCAGGATCGCCTTCAAAGTTCGCCAAGCCGGCACAGACCCCTTCGCAGAGTTCCCACATCCTCTGCCGCGGAATATTGTCCAGCCCGAGACAACGCTGCAGCGATACCGTGCTGACCGGTTCCGCATACCGCGTCATCAGCTCGACCTCACCGTCGCTGATGAATTCATCGATCAGTGCGTGGGCGATATCCTCGAGCTCGTTGTCGATGTAGTCCTTGGCACAGCCGCGTGCAGTGAACGGCGGCTGCATGGCAGACTTGATGCGCCGCGCTTCCTCGCCCTCCAGTGTCAGCATGTTCACGCCCAGCACGTCGGCCAGGAATGAGGGCTCCGTTTCAGCTGTGAACAACTCAGGATTTGTCACCACATGCATCACGTCCGGGTACCGCGTGACCAGCCACATGCCAAGTTTTTCAACCCAGGCCAGCGGCTTTTCCTGCTGCAGGCGGCGGAAGATCGGATACGGATCCGCTTCGAGTTCAGCAAGACTGATATCTTCGGCGTACTCGGCCCGGATTGCTTCGGTGGTCATATCACCAAACCATCAAAGGTAACTACCAGAGGATGATAACCCGCGCTGTCACAAGAGGTAGCAATTGGTGCCGCGTCGACGACTAGTCTTCTTCGTCGTGCTGGCAGCAACCACGGTCGCGTTGCTCATCGTGCCCGTGCTCTGGCCCGAGGCGGCGCTCAGGGGTACGCCGACTTCCATTGTGAACGAAGAAGGAATGGAGCGATTCCAGTGGCCCTGGTATCTGGTCTCGATAGCAATCCTGATCGTGCTGTTCCGTCGAACGGCGGCGGAGACCAGGCCGCTGTATCTGCTCTTGCTGTTCCTGTTCGTCTTCCTCGCACTCCGGGAACTTGATCTGGAAAGGGAAGTCATGGGGTACCGCTGGTATGCCGTCTGGCGTTATTTCGGCAATCCCGAAGTCTCCCAGGTTCACCAGCTTGCCCTGCTCGCCATGTCGGTTGCATTCGTGGCAACCGGACTTTGGGTCGCCGCCAAGGCCTGGCCGTTGCTGCGAAGACGGGACTGGATTGACGAATTTGGCACGTCCGGGTGGTTTTTCGCCGCCGGGCTATCCGTGCTGTTCGCTTCTGCAATCCTTGATGTGGAATATCTGTTTGTCCGTTACTTCGGCTTTGGTTTCGAATTCCCTTTGCGGCCATATACCGAGGAATCACTGGAGCTCGTCGGCGCGATCATTCTGTTCTTTGCGACCGTAGAGCTCCTGCAACATAAAGCCGACTCGTCGTGACACACAGTTCTTCACATAGATCCGGCACGCTCGGCTAACGCCCAGAAGAAAACCCGGCGCAAGGCCGGGTCTTCATAGAGACTGGATTCATTTCATGCGTGCCTGCGTTTCAGCCAGCCCAACAGGCCGAGGGCGGAGCCGAAGAGCCAGAGGGCTGGCGGAATCGGGATTGCGGTAAGAAACACGCCCGATTCAGAGCTAAAGCTCAACCCAGGCGGAAGATCAATTGACAAAGATGCTGTGTCAAAGAAATCTGTTTGCGAAAACGCGGTAGTAAAATTGGTCGAAGAAAACACGGTCAGTGCCGGCCCGATCAGAAAATTCGGATTCAAATTCGGCACGTTGAAGGTCTCCGTAAACACAACATCGATAGAATCGTACGTTAGTGAATTGATATCCAGCGTGGCATTTATCGAAGGTCCACTTAGCGCAAATGTCAGGTCTGAATTAATGAAGAAACCTGGGCCAGATGGTCTCATGCTGAACGAGACTATCGTTGCCCCGGGGTTTGGCGGGACTGCTCTACCGGTCACGCGCACAGACACGTCAACCGGTACAGTACCCGTCCAGTCTCCCAAGACTGTAATCGTATCCCCGAAACTTGCTCGCGTGCTCGTGGCAACACCTCGAGGGGGATCAATCAGGTAGGTCGCAGAAGATCTGGCCCTTAATTGGCCGGTGGCCAGATTTGCGTACGCCTCTCCTGTGACGATGTTCGTAATGTTGTCGCGAGTGTCGCTGCACCCAATTTCGGTAAGCGTTGACGAATTGTTTCCGCCAGATATGCAAATTGCGCCCACGAAATAGGCTGCCGAGGTAGCCGCCAGGAACGGTTGGATAAGGCAAATGCAAAGGCCAAGGAAATGCGTTCTTTTCATGCTCAGGCTTCCCGTTATTGCCAATGGGCCACACTCGGCCAAAAAAATACGCAGGGACCCCGGAGGGGTCGTCTGCGTCATCGGTAGTCGTTATAACCCACCCAGCGCCAGCAGGTCAAAATGACCAAAACCGCCCCTAGTCGACGTCCGGTTATGTGAAAAAGCCCCCGCGACTACCCGGGCCTCCCCCGAAATCAAACGAGGTCCACGGGCGCGTCGGCCCGGCGCCAGCCCCGGTCTTCATGGCGACTGAAATCAGTTCAGACCGCTCTGCGTTTCAGCCAACCCAGAAGGCCGAGGGCGGAGCCAAAGAGCCAGAGTGCGGCCGGGACGGGTATGACCTGGACTGACACACCGGTGACTTGACCGGAAACCTGAAGCCGGACGAACTCCTCCATCTGCTCGGCTTGTGCAGATTGCATAAACGGTCGCGATTCCACAAAAAAAATAATGTCGACGAAAGCAAACGCGTCGATGGGCGGGCCACCGTCCAGTCTCGCCACGTAATCGTTGAAATCGCTACCCACTAGAGGGGCTCCATTGGTACCGTCAGGAATATCGAAAAAGAATGAAATCTGTTCCAGAGAAAAATCTTGTCCATTGAATTGCAGCGGAACCCCGTTCGACATAAATGACGTGAAGGAATCGACCAATTCCAAGTCGCTAATTATGCGCACCAAAAAATCACTGGAATCCGGGGTGCGATTAGCATCATAGTCAACAGGGCCGCGAAGCCTTACTTGTGTTTGCGCGAAGGGGTTATCAAATACCAGCCCCGAACCGAGTGCGTCACCTTGGCCAAGGACGCCGGAGTTCGTGAGGAACTCGAGGCTTGCTGACCCGGTGCCGAGCGCAATACGATCAGACTCAGTTAGCCCTGCAAATTCGACTATATTTGCTTGGATTAGAACTTGCCGAACCGGAATGTCTGCCAGACCAGGATTGACGCCGAAGAGCCATGCAGCGATTGCCAAAAAAAGAACCTGAAACCTGGATTTCATCGCTGCCCCCTTTCGTTCGACCCTAAAGAACCTGGCGACGACGCCACAAGTTGTCAGTTACCGCTTCTCGACGCCGTGGGATCTATTGGTTGTTGTTAACGCAAATCTACGCGTACGGTAAGAAAGCGGCAAGTTGACATAACCGGCGCTGCAGACGCTCAGGTTTGTGCGGGGTTCGCGCGGCCTCACCCACATGCTCAGGCCACGCCCACGGCGACACCGGCCAGAGAAAACCCGGCACCAGGCCGGGTCTTCACAGGGACTGTTGCGAGTTCAGCCTGGTCTGCGTTTAAGCCACCCGACAAGGCCGAGGGCGGAGGCGAACAAAATCGATCCTGCAGGAATCGGTATGTTCGCAATCGTCAGGCTCGTGACGGGCAGATCGACCCAATCGATGTTGCTGCCGTCTCTGAAGGTGAGCCGCAACCTCGCTTCGTCAAACTCCTCGGCCGGCGGCGGTAGAATCGGCGTGCCTTCGAATACATGGCTTTCGCTATACAGTCTCAGTTCAAAGCCGGCCAGCTCAAATCGACCAAATGGGTCCGCGGTGAGCCCGCCACTGGCTTGCCAAAGGTCAAAGGCCGCAACCGGCCGTTCGCTACGGTCAACCACTTCGAGAACTCCGCCCGCGCCCTCGATAATCAGGCGGTCATCGGCGTTGGTTGTTGCGACAGGTCCTTGCGCTGATATCGGAGTCGACAGCTGCAGTGTTTGAGCTTGTTGGACTCTAATGAGACTGATCAACACTCTCGTCAGTGCATCGAGGCTGTTGAAAGACAGCGGTGAACCGTCCGTGTCGGTAATGAGCAGGAGCGGCGCCAAAGTCAGCCGAATAGACCCGAGAGCTCCGGATTGGATCAGACGAAGCGCCAGTAACTGCTGCAAATCACCCAGCGGGAATCGATAGAGAGGCTGACCCGCCAGCGCAGCGGTGACAACAATACTTTGAGTCGGATCGATCGTTGTCGCGCGGGCGGTAGCGGAGATTGTGAACAAGAGAACGGCGAGGACGCCAGCTTTGCAAAGATTCGCCAACATGGTGCGGTACCCAGCTTGGCAGCCCGGCGGTCTTAGGGTCCTTCGAGGTGTCGTCCATGGCTTCTCGGAGGAAGCGAGGACCCGTGGCTTTCCGTCCCTGCCTTTCGACAGGTATGGCCTTATCCTTAGTATTTGCTGATCAATTTACGCCCCTCGCCGCGGGGCATCAACTTGACATAACTTGCCGGGTCCAAGCAAGGAAAACCCGGCACCAGGCAGGGTCTCCAAGGGTAACGCTAATCGCCATGCGGTGATGTGGCGAGCCACTGCTCGCACGCTTCTACCTTGCAAGCCCAATGATTGCCCGGGTTGGCGACAATCTGCTTGCACCGCGTCCGTTCCAGAACATTGACGCCACAGGTTTCCGGTTCCTGAAAATCGCCCGAAGTTTTAGTGTTCGCAGCAGGTGCCTCTGGCGCAGATACCGGTGCGGGCGAACCGGCGGCCGCCTCCTTCGGGGCCTCGTCCAGCACCGGCGTCATGCCATGCGCTGTCATCGTGGACTCGTATCTTTGTTTCACGATACCCAGCCGCATCTCATCGCACCAGGAATCAGCCAAAGCCGGGTAAGCTCCGTCGAACGCGGCTGTCAGCTCAGCCTGGTACTCGGGATACTGGCGGGCTATCTGTGCGATAAAGTCCGGACGAATCTTTGCCGAAATCGTCACGTCACAGGCAACGCCGCGGCCCGCGTACGCGCCGGCGTAGCCCGCGAGACTTTTCAGCTCACCAAGATTGGGTTCCTGCCTTGCTGTCGGGGCACCCCCTCGCCCATATATGGGCAATCCGCCCTGCGTGTTCGTCGGCGGCGAACTGGCCTGCGCAGCGCTGACAGCAACCGGTTCTGCGCCGATCGCCCGCATCGATGCTTCGTACTTGCTTCGGTAATCTGCGAGATCCCCACACCTCTGACTACCCTTTTTCAGGTTGGAATTGTATAGCCCGTCAAATTGCATCATCAGTGTTTTATTGAAATCGGGGAACTTTGCCGCGCGCGGTTCGAAGTCTGCCCGTACCGCCGCACCAACCGACTGTCCGCAGGCATCCGCCAGCCCGGCATAGAGCCCGGCGTTTGTCGCAAGTTCCGCGTAGGTTTTTCGATCTGGCTGGGTCGGTTTATCGACAGCCGGCGCATCCTGAGCGCTGCCGATTTCCTCGACCACTTCTTCCTGGCTATGAGGAACGTCGGGTTCATCCAGCACGTCGTCCACCGTGTCTTCCACGACTTCCTCGGCCTTCTTCAGCCAGTCGTCCCAAGGTGCGGCAGAAACCGCACTGCTCCAGAAAACCGACAGGGCCAATACGGTTAGGAAAAGCAACAAATACGCGAGACCGGCACTGCTTCTCAGGTAGAACACTTGGATGAACCCCCGATCTTCTTGTTGCAGCAGTAGTAAAAGTACTCGCCGCCGGGAATATGCTTCAGCCGCATTGGTCTGCCCTCACTTCATAACCAACAAGAATGGGTTGAGCGGCAGCCCGGCGGTCTTGGGTCCTTCGGGAGGTCGTCCATGGCTTCTCGGAGGAAGCGAGGACCCGTGGCTTTGCGTCGCCGCCTTTCGGCGACTTTGCCTTTATCGGTGTGGTCTTGTAGCACCAATGTCCGCGGACAACAATCCAAATCCGCATCGGCAACCAGTTGGTGATTTGGCTGGTTCGCGTAACGTCCGCTTTGGTTCGCTAGCGGGAAGTAACGCATTTGCAGCATGCTGCTATCGAGGCGGGTTCTGGACAGCTTTCCCCACATGCTCATACCACGCCCGCGGAGGCAGCGGCTTGATGGTCATGAACTCCGGACAGTCGCAGCGCCATTCCACGCAGTTGTCAGACCACCGAATCCGTGGAATGTGCAAGCTGTCGGTTTCGCGCCGCGAAGGCGATTGATCAGATATTGAGAAAGATGGAGGCTAGGACCGGAATCGAACCGGTGTACACGGCTTTGCAGGCCGCTGCATAACCACTCTGCCACCTAGCCCCGACTGACGCGGGAGCGCAATTTATCACACCGGCCTGGGAAATTCGGCCCCGCTCATAGCTGCGGGATCAGTTCCTTGTCCAGCAGGTCGCCCACTACATTGTCGGCCAAAGTGTTCTGCAGATCGTCGAAGTTGGCAAAATTCTCGCCCACAACGACCGTGGATGCCTGCCAGACCGTGGTTAGCTCGTCATCGGCCAGCACCGCCGAGAAAGACGCCTGCGTGGCCCGGTTGAAACCGGACACCCGGTCCGCGGTCGATTGCGCCGCACTGGGAGCCGCGCCCCCGATTACCTGCTTGCCCCAGGCATCGGTCAGGTTCAGGATCAATACGGCCGCGCTGCCGCGTTCTGCCAGCCAGGCCGCGATGCTGTCACGGGTGTAGGTCTGCCCGGGCGGAAAGACATCGGTCGAACGCAGAGCCTGCACCGTTGACCGGCTGTTCAGCCATGCGACGAAGTGATCCTCGACAAAGGCGCGCCATTGGTCGTCCCGCCAGTCGGCCAGCACCACGATGGTCGCGTAGGTGCGCGCGTCGGCATTCGGATCTGCCTGCGATTGCAGCCCTTCCGACCCGCAGCCGCTCACGAGCATGAGCGTCGCCAAAAGAAGCACAGCGGGCCGGGTCGGTCGTTTGTTCATGGTCTGGTTCACGCACAAAAAAGCCCGGCCGAAACCGGGCTTTTGCGGATGTCTGGAGCGGGCAACCAGATTCGAACTGGCGACCTATACCTTGGCAAGGTATCGCTCTACCAACTGAGCTATGCCCGCTGCGGAGGCCCGATATGGTATCGCCGCCGGCCCGACTGTCAAGAAACCTCTTCGCTGCCGACGAGGTGGGGCCAGGCGGCGCGGATATACACCGCCATGGACCACAGTGTCAGGCCGGCCGCCAGGATCAATGCGGCCGTACCGATTTCATAAATGGGAATGCCCATGACGTCGTGTGACCAGAGCATGAAGCCCAGGCCGACCATCTGGAAAATCGTCTTCAGCTTGCCGACACCCGAAACCGCCACGTGATGCCGCCGCCCGAGTTCCGCCATCCATTCCCGCAGCGCCGACACCGTGAGTTCCCGCCCGATAATGATCGCCGCCGTCAGCGCAATGATCAGGCGCGGATCGTATTGCACGATGATCACCAGCACCGTGGTCACCATCAGTTTGTCGGCCACCGGGTCGAGAAACGCACCGAAGTCCGACATCAGGTTCCATTTGCGGGCGACGTAGCCGTCGAGCCAGTCGGTCAGGGCGGCCAGACCGAAAATCAGGGCCGCCGCCGGATGCGACCAGCGTCCAGGCAGGTAGAACACCACGACGACCAGCGGGATGGCAGCGATACGGAACCAGGTCAGCAGTGTGGCGGCATTCAGGTGGGGGTTCATGCGGGACTCCGGCCTGGTTGCCGCATTGTAGCCCGGTGCTGTCGCAGTCGCGCGATTTCCTGCCTCAGCCGCCATGCAAGTGCTCGAAGACTCTTTGCGCCAAATCCCGGCTGATACCCTTCACGGCCGCCAGATCTTCGATCCCGGCTCGTTTCAGACCCTGCAATCCGCCGAACTGTTGCAACAACGCCCGCCTGCGCTTCGGGCCGAGACCCCGAATCTCCTCCAGGGCCGAGATATTACGACGTTTGCCACGTCGTTGACGATGCCCGGTGATTGCAAAGCGATGCGCCTCGTCGCGCAGTTGCTGAATCAGGTGCATGGCGGGCGAACTGGCGGGCAACAGCAGCGGCTGCGACCGACCCGGTCGATAGATCTTCTCGCGGCCCGGTTTGCGACCCACGCCCTTCGCCACGCCGGCCAGCTCCACGCCGCCAAGTTGCAGCTCCTCGAGCACGTCCATCGCCGCACCCAGCTGCCCTTTGCCACCGTCGATCAGGACAAGGTCGGGGGTCGTGGCGTCGTCCCCGGCAGCTTTGCGGTAGCGCCGCCGCACCACCTCCGCGATGGCGCCGTAGTCATCGCCGGCGGCAGCCTCCTTGATGTTGTAGCGCCGGTACGATGACTTGTCGGGGCCCTGCTGGTTGAAGGCGACGCAGGAAGCCACCGTGCCCTCGCCACCCGTGTGGCTGATATCGAAACATTCGATGCGTTCCGGCACGTCGTCGAGACGGAATTTCCTGCCCAGGTCCACGAACTGCGCGCGCAGGCCGCTATGGGTGGCACGCCGCAGGGCCGCCGCCTCGCGTGCGTTGTTGCTCGCCATCTCCAGCCACTGTCGCCGCTGACCGCGCACGCGTGTCCGGATATTCACCTGGTGATTGCTGCGCGCGGACAGCGCGGATTCGAGCAATTCGAGGTCCGCGACCGGGTGGCTTACCAGCAGCTCGCGCGGCGCCGGCTGGGCGAAATAGTGTTGCACGATCACCGCGGCCAGCACCTGTTCCGGCGCCGGGTCACCGCCAACGCGTGGAAACAGGTTGCGGCTCCCGAGCACGCGACCACCGCGAATCATGATCAGCGAAACGCAGACCAGGCCGGCATCGTCATGCAGCGCGAGCACGTCCGCGTCCCGGGTCCTCGTGCCCGCGACCACCTGGGTCGACTGCACCTTGCGGATGGCCGTAATCTGGTCGCGCAAACGCGCGGCCGCTTCGAAGTCCAGGTCCTCCGAGGCCCGCTCCATGCGCGCGACGAGGTCGCTCAACACATCGGCGTTGCGTCCCTCGAGAAAGCGCACCGCGTTATCGACATCCCTGGCATAGCTGTCACGATCGACGAGACCCACGCACGGTCCGGTGCAACGCTCAATCTGGTATTGCAGGCATGGGCGGCTGCGGTTGGCGAAGAAACTGTCGCGACATTGCCGCACCATGAAGAGTTTCTGTAATTGTCCGAGTACTTTTCGCACTGCCCCGGCGTTCGGATACGGCCCGAAATACCGCCCGGGGGCCTTGCGGGAACCGCGGTGAAACTCGAAGCGCGGGAACTCCTGCTGGCTGGTGACGCGGATATACGGATAGCTCTTGTCATCGCGGAGCACCACGTTGAAACGCGGCGTGTGGCGCTTGATCAGGTTGTATTCGAGCAGCAGCGCTTCGTGCTCGCTGGCCGTCACGGTCACCTGCACGTCGGCCACCTGGTTCATCAACGCCTGGGTTTTAGGGTGATGGGCTTTGGAACCGAAATAGCTCGACACCCGGCGTTTCAGGTCGCGAGCCTTGCCGACATAGAGCACGCCGCCAGCTTCATCCAGCATCTGGTAGACACCGGGCTTATGCGTCAGCGAGCCGAGAAACGCCTTGGAATCGAACGTTTCAGGCATCGATTTCGTGGCGCGCTTTGGCAAACACGTCCCTGAACATTGCCGATGTCAGACGGCGGGTTTGCGTGTTGTAGCGACTGCAGTGATAAGAATCGATCAGGCTGACGCCATCGAGTCGATGCCGGGCGCCGTGCTTGAAAGGATACGTCGACAAGCGCAGCCCGCGCGCGCGCAACACGGCGTCGTGGGCAATTGCGCCCAGCGCAATCAGCACACGGGGTTTGACGCTGTCCAGCTCTTCCTGCAGCCAGGCGTTGCACTCCTTGATTTCCGCGGTGGTGGGTTTGTTCTGTGGCGGCACGCAGCGCACCGCGTTGGTAATGCGGCAGTCGATCAGTTGGAGGTCATCGGCAGCGCTCGTGCTGGTCGGCCGGTTGGCGAAACCGTACGCATGCAAGGTTTCGTACAGCAGGATTCCCGCATGATCGCCGGTAAAGGGCCGGCCGGTGCGATTCGCCCCGTGCATCCCCGGTGCCAGGCCGACGACCAGCAAGCCAGCGTCTGGATCGCCGAAGGACTCTACCGGGCGCGCATGATAGTCGGACCGCTCGCGCCGCACTTGCGCTAGATACTGTGCGAGCCGCGCGCAGCGGCGGCACTCGGTGCTAAAGCTACTCATGGGTCGACTCGGACTGATTCGGGGCTAACTCAGGGCTGCCCGGCAATTTGCAGTGCAATCTCCATCGCCTGGTCGTAATTCAGCCGCGGATCGACGGTACTGCGGTAGTCGCGAGTGAGGTCATGCTCCGTGAGCCCCCGCGGCCCGCCCGTGCACTCGGTTACATGTTCGCCGGTCAATTCGAGGTGCACGCCGCCGAGTCTTGAACCGTGGTCCCGGTGCACGCGAAACGCAGTATCGAGTTCGCTGGCAATGTTCTCGAACCGGCGGGTCTTGAAACCGGATGACGTGGATTCCGTGTTGCCGTGCATCGGATCGCAGATCCACAGCACATCGATTCCCGTTTCCCGCACGGCCTCGATCATTTGCGGCAGGGCTTCCGCCACCCGCTCGGCGCCGAGACGATGAATCAGGGCCAACCGTCCGGGTTCATTGTCCGGATTCAGGCGGCGGACGAGTTCCTGCAGGTGGTCCTTGTCGAGCGCTTCGCCGACTTTTACGCCGATCGGGTTCTCGATGCCGCGAAAGAACTCCACATGCGCGCCTTCGGGGTGCGCTGTGCGCAGCCCGATCCATGGGAAGTGCGTAGTCAGGTTGTACCAGCCATGCCGATGTTCAAGATGCCGTGTCTGCGCCTGCTCGTAGTGCAGGTGCAAGCCTTCATGAGCGGCAAAAAAATCTACCCGCCGCGCTTCGTGAATCGGCCGCTCGCTGATCGATTCGAAGAAATCGAGGCCGTCCCGCACTTTCTGCACAATGCTGTGGTACTTGTCCGCGGACGAGGAATGACTGACGAAATCGAGATCCCAATTCTCCGGGTGATGCAGGTCGGCGAAGCCGCCATCGATCAGGCCCCGCACGAAATTGAGCGTCAGTGCGGCGCGCTCATACCCCCGCAACAACAATTCCGGGTCGGGTTCCCGGTCCGCCGACGTAAACGGCTGCCGGTTGACCAGGTCACCGCGATAGCTCGGCAGACTGTCGTCGCCGCGCTCTTCCAAATCGGCCGAGCGCGGTTTGGCGTACTGCCCGGCCATCCGGCCAATCCGCGTCACGGGCCGTTTCATGCCGGCCGTCATCACGACGCTCATTTGCAGCAGGATCTTCAACTGGCCAACGATTCGCGGCGAGGTGCACTCCGTGAAACTCTCTGCGCAGTCACCGCCCTGCAGAACGAAGCCCCGGCCCGCCTGTGCTGCCGCCAAACGTTTTTTCAGGTCCTCGATTTCCCAGCTCGTGACAATAGGCGGCAGCGCTGCGAGGCGGTCCAGTGCGGACTGCAGCCTCGCGGCGTCCGGGTAGTTCGGCTGTTGCAACGCCGGGCGTTGCTGCCAGCTCTCAGGTGACCAACTGTCAGCCGTCGCCGTCATGCTTACGGACACTCCATGCCCTTGCAGACCAGTCCGACCCACTGATCGGGCTTGATGAAGCCACCGCCCCAGTCGGCGTCGAACTCTGCGGTTGGCCTGGCCGCAATAATCTCGTCGGTTGACTTGCCGTCGTCGATCAAGGCCTGCACCCGATCTGCCACGGTTTGCAGCATATCGCGGAAGCGGGTCAGACCAGCGCGGTCGGACAACGGCCCGTGTCCCGGGATGACCTTGGTGTTGTCATCGATATCAGACAGCGCCGCATTAATCGCCGCAATCATGCCGCGAATCGAACCACCGCTGTTGAAGTCGATAAATGGGTACAGACCGTTGAAGTAGATATCGCCCATGTGCACGACGTTCGCCTCGCGGAACCACACGATCGAGTCGCCATCGGTGTGCGCCGGCGGATAGTGCCGCGCCTCGATCGTGAGCCCGTTGACATGCAGGGTCAGCTCGTTGTCGAAAGTAATAACCGGCAACGCGCCAGCCGGCGACGCGGGCGATTCACTCTGGAAGAACTCCGAGAAGAACGGTTGGCTCATGCGTGCCCGCACATTGTCATGCGCGATGATCAGGGCGCCCTGGGCCGCGAGGTTTTCGTTGCCACCACTGTGATCGCCGTGCCAGTGCGTGTTCAATACCATGCGCACCGGCTGGTCACTGAGATCGCTCACGGCCGCGAGGATTTTCTCGGTCAGTTCGGCAAACTGGTCATCAACCAGCAGCACGCCGTCGGCGCCTGCCGACACACCGATATTGCCGCCGAAACCGACCAACATGTAGATGCCGTCCGCGACTGGTACGGTGCTGATCTGCACCTTGCTGAAGTCCTGGCCCTGACCCCATGCCGTGACTGCCAGCAAAGCAGCTAGTGGCAGGGCTCCCAATAGCGCGATTTTCTGCCTGAGTGTCATGTCGAGATTCCGGACAATCGATTCGGGGCTGGATTATCGCAGGTTTGCGCCGCCACCAGCGCCAATCCCATCAGCCTGCGGGCTGGTATGATCAGGGCACTGCGTGGATGGACTAACGCGGATGCAAGGACGTTTTGCCAGACTGGTCACCGTGCTGTTGCTGGCAGCCACCGTGGGACCAGTTGCCGGCCTGCTGCAGGCCGAAACCGAAGACGCCGGGACTGAAGAGAATGAGTCAACCGGCAATGGCCGCTATGTGCGCCTGGAACTGAAAGGGGCGATCGGCCCGGCGACCAGCGATCACATTACCCGGGGCATCGAGTACGCGGCGGAGACCAACGCCGAACTGATCGTGATCGAGATGGATACTCCGGGCGGCCTGGACTCGGCCATGCGGGACATCATCAAGTCGATTCTCGCCTCACCGGTGCCGGTAGCAACCTGGGTTGCCCCGAGCGGCTCGCGAGCGGCCAGCGCCGGCACCTATATTCTCTACGCCAGCCATATCGCGGCTATGGCACCGGCCACCAATCTCGGGGCGGCGACGCCGGTCGCCATCGGGGGCGGTGGCGGTACACCGGTGCCAAAACCGCCGGATATCGGCGCGCCGGAGCCGGGCGCGGAATCCGATCAGGACGCGGCCGCCGGCGAGGAAAATGCAGCTGATTCGGCCGACCGGCAGGATGCCGACAACGCCGAGCCGGCCACCACGCCCGACAGCAGCACAGCGACGGAACGCAAGGCCGTCAACGATGCGGTGGCCTATATTCGCGGCCTCGCCGAGCTACGGGGCCGGAATGCGGACTGGGCCGAACAGGCTGTGCGTGAAGCCTCCAGCCTGAGCGCCGAAGATGCGCTGGAGCAGAACGTAATCGATGTCGTGGCCGCCACGTTGAACGAGCTACTGGCAGCGATCGATGGTCGCACCGTGAAGATCGCCAACGGCGAGGAACAACTGGATACCGACAATCTGATCGGCGAGGAATACGAAGCCGACTGGCGCACCAAGTTGCTGGCCACAATCACGGACCCCAATATCGCCTACCTGTTGATGCTGGTCGGCATTTACGGGCTGATTTTCGAGGGCTACAACCCGGGTGCCATCGTACCCGGCGTCGTGGGGGCCATCTGCATCCTGCTGGCGCTGTATGCCTTCCAGGTACTGTCTGTCAACTACGCCGGCTTGGGGCTGATTCTGCTGGGCATTGTCTTGATGATCGCGGAGGCCTTTGCGCCGAGCTTCGGCGCGCTAGGTATCGGCGGCATTGCGGCGTTTGTTTTCGGCTCGATCATCCTGATCAATTCCGATGTGCCGGGCTTTGGTATCAATCGCTGGCTGATCGGAAGCATCGCGGCGCTTGGTGGTTCATTGCTGTTGGCCCTGATGTATTTCCTGATGCGCAATCTGCGCCGCCCGGTCGTCAGCGGTGGCGAGCAGATGGTCGGCAGTACCGGCGAGGTGCTGGAAGATTTCGATAACGTTGGCCAGATCCTGGTCCATGGGGAACGCTGGATAGCACATTCGACTCAACGATTATCGAAGGGTCAGCATGTGCGCGTCACTGCCATGGAAGGACTGGAACTGCGGGTACAACCAATAGATTGATTTGGCGCCTGTCCGGGCGCTTGGAGGAAAACGCATGTTGTTGTGGCTGATTATTGGCGGAATTGTGGTGCTGTTTCTGTTCAGCGCCATCAAGATCCTGAACGAATACGAACGCGGTGTCATTTTCACGCTGGGCCGGTTCAGCGGGGTCAAAGGTCCGGGACTCATCATCGTCGTCCCGATCATTCAGCAAATGGTGAAGACGGATTTGCGCGTGATCGTCATGGACGTGCCGACGCAGGATGTGATTTCGCAGGACAACGTGTCCGTGAAGGTCAACGCGGTCGTGTATTTCCGCATCATCGACCCCGAGCGCGCCATCATCCAGGTGGCGAACGTGTTCGAAGCGACCAGCCAGCTGGCGCAGACGACCCTGCGCTCGGTATTGGGCCAGCACGAACTTGACGAGATGCTGTCCGAGCGCGACAAGCTCAACCAGGATATCCAGCAGATTCTCGACCAGCACACCGATGCCTGGGGCATCAAGGTGTCGAACGTCGAAATCAAGCACGTCGATCTCGACGAGAGCATGATCCGCGCGATCGCGGCGCAGGCCGAAGCCGAACGTGCCCGGCGCGCCAAGGTTATTCACGCGGAAGGTGAACGCCAGGCTTCCGATATGCTGGCGGCCGCCGCGGCGCAACTTTCCTCGCAGGAGCAGGCGCTGCAATTACGCTATCTGCAGACGCTGACGGAGATCGCCAAGGATCGGACCAACACCATCGTGTTCCCGTTGCCGATGGACTTGATCAAACCGTTACTGGGTGCGGTCGGCAAAACTGGCGCCGGCACAAGCCTGCCCGGGTCGAGCTAATCGGCGACGGACTTCGCGGCCTCCCAAAGCTCATCGAGCTGGGCCAGCGAAAACGCTGACCAGTCGCCGCCGCGCTCGTCGACGGCGGCTTCGACAGCGGCAAAGCGCGTGGCGAACTTCCGGTTCGCCTGCCGCAGTGCCTCCTCCGGGTTGACGTCGAGTTTCCTGGCGAGGTTCACGACCGCGAACAACAAGTCCCCGATCTCCTCTTGAATCTCGCCAGGGGCGCCGCGCTGTTCGGCGGTGGCGACTTCGACCAGCTCCTCGGCAATTTTCGCCCGCGGCCCCTCACTATCGGGCCAGTCGAAACCGACGCGCGCGGCGCGTTTGCCGAGTTTCTGCGCACGCAATAGCGCCGGTAGCCCGAGACTGATACCGGCCATCACGCTGGTAGCGCCGCCGGCGGCCCGTTCGCGCGCTTTGTGAGCTTCCCACGCTGCTGTTTGCGCAGCGGCGTTACCAACGACGGCGTCGCCGAACACATGCGGATGGCGACGAATCATTTTGTCCACGATCGCGGCTGCCACCGCCTCGAAGTCGAACGCGCCCGCTTCGCTCGCCATCTGGGCGTGGAATACGATTTGCAGCAGCAGATCGCCCAGCTCGTGTCGCAAATCCGCGAGATCCTCCCGGTCGATAGCGTCGGCGACTTCGTAGGCTTCCTCGATGGTGTAAGGGGCAATCGAGCGGAAATCCTGTTCCAGGTCCCACGGACAGCCTGATTGCGGGTCACGTAACGCCGCCATGACTTCAAGTAATTTATCTATTGATGACATCAGTTACTATTATTTAATAATTTCTATGAAACTACTGATCATCAGAGCTGTCGCTCCCCAGATCCGGCGCGCCCCGTAGCGATACTCCGGCATCATGAATTCATGCCCCCGCACGGTGCGCGGGGTGATGCGCAGGTTGTCCGGGTCCAGGAAAAAGCTGATCGGCACTTCGAATACTTCGGCCACCTCGAACGCATCCACACGCAGCGGGTACCCGGGCGCCAGGAAACCGACCACCGGCGTCACCGCAAATCCCGTCACGATCGCCTGCGCGGGCAGGTAGCCGATCAGTTCGACGTCGTCCCGACCCAGGCCGATTTCTTCCTCGGTCTCGCGCAGCGCCGTATCCGCGGGGCCGGCATCCGCCGATTCCACGCGCCCGCCCGGGAAGCTGATCTGGCCCGGATGATCCTTGAGATGGGCGGTCCGTTGCGTCAACAGCAGCGACGGCTCTTCGACATGATCGACCACCGGCACCAACACGGCCGCAGGCGTCAGGGGTATTTCGAACACCGCGCCCAATCGCCCGGCAAAGGCACTGGATTTCGCCGCCACGATCGGATCGTCTGGCGGCGATGTGTCGGTGAGCCGCTGGCGGATCCGTTGCCGCATGTCAGGGCTGGCTCAGGATTTGATGCCGCCGCGTGTCAGTTCCAGCACGTCGAGCAAACGGTCCAGTTCCGCATCGGTCAGGTCGGTCTGTTCCGCGGCGACTTCGCGAATCGGTCGGCCTTCCGCGTACGCCTGTTTGGCAATCGCGGCGCCTTTTTCATAGCCGATCACCGGATTCAGTGCCGTGACCAGGATCGGGTTGCGGTCCAGGGCTTCGTTCAATCGGTCCTGATTGACGGCGAACCCGGCAATGGCCTGATCGGCGAGCTGCGCCGCAGTTGCTGCCAGCAACGCGATGCTCTGCGTCAGGTTGTACGCGATGACCGGCAGCATGACGTTGAGCTGGAAGTTGCCGGACTGCCCGCCAATGGTAATCGTCGTGTCGTTGCCAATGACCTGGGCCGCAGCCATTGCGGCGGCTTCCGGGATCACGGGATTGACCTTGCCCGGCATGATGCTGCTGCCGGGCTGCAGAGCTGGCAACGCAATCTCACCGAGGCCCGCGAGCGGCCCACTGTTCATCCAGCGCAGGTCATTGGCGATTTTCATGATCGACACGGCGATCGTCTTCAACTGCCCGGACAACTCCACGGCCGTGTCCTGCGATGACAGCGCCTCGAAATAATCCGCGGCCGGCGCGAACTCGAGCTCTGTATGTTCCTCCAGCAGCACGGTCACCTTCGCGCCGAAATTCGGGTGCGCATTAATGCCGGTGCCCACTGCCGTGCCACCCTGGGCCAGGCGACACAGCCGTGGCAGGACCGCTTGCAACCGCTCCTGCCCGTGCGCGATCTGCGTGGCCCAGCCGCCGAGTTCCTGGCTCAGCTTCACCGGCATTGCGTCCATCAAGTGAGTGCGCCCGGTCTTGACCACGCGGTCGGTTTCCTTGGCCTTGGCGCGAATCGTCTTCTGCAGGTGCTCGAGCGCCGGCAGCAGCGATTCGTGCACGAGCAGCGCGGCGCTCACGTGCACGGTCGTCGGGATCACATCATTGCTGCTCTGGCCCATGTTGACGTCATCATTGGGATGCACCGGCGCCCCCAGCTGTTGCGTCGCCAGCCGCGCGATCACCTCGTTGGCATTCATGTTCGAGCTGGTGCCCGACCCGGTCTGGAAGACGTCGATCGGGAAATGCTGATCATGTTCACCATTGGCGACGGCCAGCGCGGCCGCCTGAATGGCCACTGCCTTTTTGGTCTCGAGCAGGCCCAGCTCGCTATTGGCGCCGGCCGCGGCCCACTTGATGAGGCCCAGCGCCCGAATGAAAGCCCGCGGCATCGACAACCCGCTGATGGGGAAGTTCTGCACCGCCCGCTGGGTCTGCGCGCCCCACAACGCATCGGCCGGCACCTGCAGCTCGCCCATGCTGTCGTGTTCTACCCGAAATTCCTGATCCGTCATGACTCGTCTCCTGGGCCCTTCCTGGCCCGAGGTTGTTCCGGCGTGCCGGCAAGGGCCGGCATTCTACAGCGCGCCGGCCAGTGGCGCCCCACTGCCTTAACGCAGCCCTGGTGTATCATCCGTCGCGCGAGTTTCGCTGTCGCGTCCCGGGAGCACTATGGACCTATCGCCACTCACCGCCATCTCCCCGCTCGATGGACGCTACTCCAGCAAGCTGACTAGCTGCCGCGAGTTATTCAGCGAATATGGCCTCATCAGGCTCCGGACGCTCACGGAAATCCGCTGGGTGCAATTCCTGGCAGACCGGCCGGAGATCACGGATTTCGGCCCCCTGTCGCCGGTGGTGGCCCGCTGCCTCGACGACCTGGCCGAGCACTTCGGCCCGGAGGATGCGCGGCGGATCAAGGACCTGGAGCGGACCACCAATCACGACGTCAAGGCGGTCGAATACCTGATCGGCGAGCGACTCGGTGACGATCCCGAACTGGCGGCCATTCGGCCGTTTGTCCACTTCGCCTGCACGTCCGAGGACATCAACAATATCTCCTACGCGCTAATGTTGCGTCGAGGTCGGGACGAAATCGTGCTGCCGGCGCTGCGGGAGCTGCGCAACCGGCTCGTGCAGATGGCGGTGCGCTATGCCGACGCGCCGATGCTGTCGCGCACCCACGGTCAGACTGCCAGCCCGACCACGCTCGGCAAGGAAATGGCGAACATCGTGGCGCGCCTGGACCGGCAGATGCAGATTCTCGCCGACAGCCCGGCGCTCGCGAAGATCAATGGTGCGGTCGGCAACTTCAACGCCCATGTCGCGGCCTACCCGGACGTGGATTGGCCGGCGCTGAGCGACGCGTTCATTCGGTCGATCGGCCTGGCGCCGAACGCATACACGACGCAGATCGAGCCCCACGACTGGGTCGCGGAACACTGTGACGGGCTCGGCCGGATCAACACCGTGCTGCTCGATGCCAGTCGCGATTTCTGGAGCTACATCGCGATCGGCTACTTCCGCCAGCGCCGCGTCGCTGATGAAGTGGGCTCCTCGACCATGCCGCACAAGGTGAACCCCATCGATTTCGAAAATGCCGAGGGCAACCTCGGTATTGCCAACGCCTTACTCCAGCACTTCGCCATGAAGTTGCCGGTATCGCGGTGGCAACGCGACCTGAGCGACTCTACGGTGCAACGAAACCTTGGCGTCGCCATTGGCCACAGCCTGCTGGCGTACCTGTCCTTTGGCGTCGGGCTAGAAAAACTGGAGCCCGACCTGGAGGTAATGGCCGCCGACCTGGACGCCAACTGGGAGGTGCTGGGCGAGGCGATCCAGACGGTCATGCGTCGCTACGGCCATGCGGATGCCTATGAGCAGCTCAAATCTCTGACCCGCGGCGAGAGAATTGCTCCGGACCAACTGCGTGACTTCGTCCAAAACCTGGACATCCCGGCCGAGGCCCGCGACCGGTTGCTGGCCCTGACGCCGGCGAGTTACACCGGTCTCGCGGAGCAACTGGCCGCCCGCTTCGGGGGCCAGCCGGACTGAAGAAGTGACGCCAATTTGCTGGAAACCTTAGGTTTCCAGCAATACCGCGCCGCAAGAAAAACGTGACCCAGTCGGCACGGCGCCAGCGCCCAGTCGCCTTAAACTACCAGCGTCTCCGCGAACTCAGTGCGCGTCGCAGCCAGGCAACTAAACTATGCAGCCATCACGGATCCAAGGTCGCCGCTGGATACTCTCGTCTTTCGACGAGAACCGCGATGCCGTGGCCGAGATCGCTGCCCAGGCCAAGCGCTGGATTTCCATCTACACGCCGGATCTCGAGCCCGGCGTGTACGACTCCGAAGGCTTCCTGGACGTCGCCAAGCGCCTCGTGCTGGCCAAGCGTTACGCCAAGATTCGCGTGCTGATTTCCGAACCCCACCGGACCGTCCGCATCGGTAATCGCTTTGTCTCGGTCGGCCGCCGCCTGAACAGTTACATCGAATTCCGGAATGTTCACCCGGACTATCAGGAGCATCGCGAGGCCTACCTGATTGCGGACGACATTGCGCTGCTCTATCGCGTCGAGGGCCGCAAGTGGGAAGGCATTGCTGATACCTACGAACCGGCGGTGGCAAAGCGTTACCTGGCCCAGTTCGACGAAATCTGGAACGCCTCGGAGATCGAGCAAGAACTGCGCGAACTGCGCGTCTGAGTGCCGCGCCCTCCCAAGCGATAAAATGCTGTCATGACCGGCAGCGAAAAAATCATTGTGGCCATGTCTGGCGGGGTGGACTCCGCCGTCGCTGCTTTGCAGCTGTTGCGGGCCGGCGCCGACGTCGAGGGCCTGCACATGACGAACTGGGAGGACGACGACGGCTACTGCACGGCCGCGCGCGATTACCAGGATGCGCGCAGCGTCTGCGCCGAATTGGGTATTTCGCTGCACCGAGTGAATTTCAGCCGCGAGTACCGCGAGCGCGTGTTCGCGGACTTCCTCGCTGAATACGCCGCCGGGCGCACGCCGAATCCCGATGTGCTCTGCAATCGCGAAATCAAGTTTGGCGCCTTCCTGGAGCATGCCCGCCGACTCGGCGGCGGTCGCATCGCGACCGGTCACTACGCGCGGCTGGACGGGCGTGACCCGGTCCGGCTGCTGAAGGGCCGCGATCCGGACAAGGATCAGAGCTACTTCCTGCACGCAGTGTCGGGTGATGCACTGGTGCAGGCGCTGTTCCCGATCGGCGACTTGCGCAAGGCGGAGGTGCGCGCACTCGCGACCGCGGCCGGGCTGCCGGTCCATGCCAAGCGCGACAGCACCGGTATCTGCTTTATTGGCGAACGACCCTTCCAGGAATTCCTCGGTCGCTATGTCAGTGGCAGTTCCGGGCCGATCCAAACGCCGGACGGCGACCTCGTCGGCCAGCATGACGGCTTGATGTTCTATACGCCGGGCCAGCGCCAGGGTTTGCATATCGGCGGCCGCGCAGGCACGACGGGCGAGCCCTGGTACGTCGCTGGCAAGCTGATCGAAGACAACACCCTGATCGTCGTGCAGGGTCGCGAGCATCCGCTGCTCTGGTCGCAGGGCCTGTGTGCCGCCGCCCCGTCGTGGATCGCCGGCCGGCCGCCGCACGCCGGCCCGCAGTGGTCGCTGCGCTGTTGCGCCAAGACGCGCTATCGACAGCCCGACGCCCCGTGCACGGTTACCAGCACGGGCGGCGACCGGTTGGCGGTGGTCTTTGACGAGCCGCAATGGGCAATCGCCCCCGGACAGTTCGTCGTGTTCTACGCCGGCGACGAATGCCTTGGCGGTGCACGTATCGAAGCCGCTGAGACATTGCAGAACCTGCCCGCCGGGCCGATCGCCGCGTCGGTGCTAACCGGCTGACCGGCTATCAATCCGCTATAATTCCGCGCCTTTCGACCGCGCCTCGACGGAGATATTTATGGCGGCATTACCGAATGCGAAATCGACCCTGACGGTCGACGGCAACGACTACCAGATTTATCGACTCGACGCGGTTCGCGACGGCCACGTCGAGCGGCTCCCCTACTCCCTGAAAATCCTGCTCGAGAATCTGTTACGGCACGCCGATGGTGATGACGTCAGCGCCGCCGACATCAGCGCGTTGGCGAACTGGGACCCGCAGGCGACACCGAGTCACGAAATAGCGTTCACGCCCGCGCGCGTCATTCTGCAGGACTTTACCGGCGTACCCGCCGTGGTCGATCTGGCGGCGATGCGTGACGCCGTCGTGTCACTGGGTGGCAAAGCCGATGCGATCAACCCGTTGTCGCCGGCCGAACTCGTGATCGACCACTCGGTGCAGGTCGACAACTACGGCACTGCGAATGCTCTCGAGCTGAACAATGCTATCGAGTTCGACCGCAATCGCGAACGCTACATGTTCCTGCGCTGGGGCCAGAATGCCTTCCGCAATTTCAAGGTCGTACCGCCGAACACCGGCATCGTGCACCAGGTCAATCTCGAGTATCTCGCCCGTGTCGTTTTCGACCGGGAGCACCACGGCGAACGCATCGCGTATCCCGATACGGTGGTCGGCACCGATTCGCATACGACAATGATTAACGGGCTCGGTGTGCTCGGCTGGGGCGTGGGCGGGATCGAAGCCGAAGCCGCCATGCTGGGCCAGGCCATTACGATGCTGATCCCCCAGGTAATCGGATTCCGGCTCACCGGCAAGCTGCGCGAAGGCACGACCGCGACCGATCTCGTGCTGACCGTTACCGATATGCTGCGCGACAAGGGCGTCGTCGGTAAATTCGTCGAATTCTTCGGCGATGGTTTGTCCGGGCTGCCGCTGGCCGATCGCGCCACGCTGGGCAACATGGCGCCGGAATTCGGCAGCACCTGCGGCATTTTCCCGATCGACGGTGAAACCACTCGCTATCTCGAGCTGTCGGGTCGCGAACCGGAACGCATTGCGCTGGTGGAAGCGTATGCCAGGGCGCAGGGCCTGTGGCGCGAGGACGGCCAGCCTGATCCGCTGTACACGGATATTCTCGAACTCGACCTCGGTGACGTACAGCCGAGTCTCGCGGGACCGAAACGTCCGCATGACCGGGTGTTATTGAAAGATGCGGCGGCCGCCTACGCGCGGGACTCCAAGGACCTGTTGAAGGATCGCGAGCCCAGATCAGTGGCGGTGAAGCGCGGCGGGGAGCAGTTCGAGCTCAAGGATGGTGCTGTCGTTATCGCGGCTATTACGAGCTGCACGAACACATCCAATCCGTCGGTCATGGTCGCGGCCGGGCTGCTCGCGCGAAACGCACAGCAGCGCGGCTTGCACACGCAGCCGTGGGTCAAGACCAGTCTTGCACCCGGTTCCAAGGTGGTCAGCAATTACCTGGAAAAATCCGGGCTGATCGATGATCTCAATGCACTGGGGTTCAATGTCGTGGGTTTCGGCTGCACGACTTGTATCGGCAACAGCGGTCCGCTGGATCCCGCCATCGACCAGGCGGTGCGCGAGAACGAATTGATTGCCTGCTCGGTGTTATCCGGCAATCGGAACTTCGAAGGCCGTATTCATCCGCTGGTGCGGATGAACTTCCTGGCATCCCCGCCGCTGGTCGTCGCCTACGCACTGGCGGGTAGTCTCGAGGTGGATCTGATGAACGATCCCCTCGGCAAGGACCGGAATGGCGAGGCGGTCTATCTGCGCGATATCTGGCCGAGCCAGGCCGAAATCCAGGAAATCGTCATGGGCAACATCGACTCGGCAATGTTCCGCCAGAGTTACGCGACGGTGTTCGATGGCGACAGTAACTGGCAGGAACTCGCGACGCCCACCGGCGAGAAATACACCTGGGACGCGCAATCGACCTACGTGCGCAACCCGCCATACTTCGAGGGAATGGGCAGGGAGCCGGCACCGATTGGTGATATTGACGGCGCCCGCGTGCTGGCATTACTCGGTGACTCCACCACGACGGATCACATCTCGCCGGCGGGTTCCATTGCCAAGGACAGCCCGGCCGGCGCCTATTTGATGGCGCAGGGGGTCGAGCCGAAGGATTTCAACTCCTATGGCTCACGGCGCGGCAACCACGAGGTCATGATGCGTGGCACGTTTGCCAACATCCGGTTGCGAAACAAGCTCGCTCCCGGCACGGAGGGCGGCTGGACCCGTTATCAGCCGGATGATGAGCAGATGACCATCTACGATGCGGCCATGCGCTACAAGGCAGAGCGCACGCCGCTGATTGTCATTGCCGGGCACGAGTACGGTACCGGCTCGTCGCGTGACTGGGCCGCCAAGGGCACCAAGCTGCTGGGAGTCGAGGCGGTACTTGCGCAGAGTTTCGAGCGCATTCATCGCTCCAACCTGATTGGCATGGGCGTACTCCCGCTGCAGTTCAAGGAGGGCGAAAGTCCGGACTCGCTCGGTCTGACCGGCACGGAAACCTACGCCATTGCCGGTGTCGACGCGGGTCGTGCCGATGAGGTGTCGATCACCGCGCACCGTGAGGATGGTTCCAGCGTCGAGTTCGCGGCGCGGGTGCGCATCGACACGCCCAAGGAGCAGGAGTACTACGCCAACGGCGGCATCCTGCATTACGTGTTGCGCGAGCTCGCCGCCTGACGGCGCCCGGATGACTGTTCCGCGCGCGCTGGTGAACCGGCTGCGCGCCGCGCGGCACCTGTTGATCCTGACCGGCTCGGGTGTATCCGCGGCCAGTGGTATTCCGACCTTTCGGGCGGCCGGCACGGGGCTCTGGGCGCGTTTCCGCCCGGACGAACTGGCCACGCCGGAAGCCTTTGCACGCGATCCTGCGCTCGTCTGGCAGTGGTATTGCTGGCGTCGCGACCTGGTCAATGCCGCCGAGCCGAATGCGGCCCATCATGCCATCGCCGAGCTGCAACGCCGGCTCAGTCGCGTCACCCTCGTTACACAAAACGTCGATGGACTGCATCAACGCGCCGGCAGTTCGGATGTGATCGAATTCCACGGCAATATCCATCGCAACCGTTGCCCGCAACACGGCGTTATCAACCTGGACCGCGAGCCGCGCGACAAACCACCACCCTGCCCCGACTGTGGCGACAACCTGCGTCCCGATGTGGTCTGGTTTGGCGAAACGATTCCCGAACAGTCATTGTCCGCGAGCCTGGCCGCCGCGTCTGATTGCGACCTGATGCTGATTGCCGGCACCGCCAGTGTGGTTTACCCGGCTGCCGGGCTGGCCGAGCTGGCGAAAGCCAATGGCGCGTGGCTGATCGAAGCCAATACTGAGACCACGCCGCTCAGCGCGATGGCGGACTGTGAATTGCGAGGCAGTGCGGCCGATAGCCTGCCCGCGGTCATCCAGGCCCTGGACGGCGCCTGAGCTCGCCTGTAGCGACTACGGCAGCGCGTCGAGTTCTTCGCGCGCCAGCGCGAAATCAGGTTCCAGTTCGAGCGCTTTGGCGTAGTGCTCCCGGGCCTTGTCTGGTTGTTCGAGCGCCAGGTAGGTTCGGCCCAGGTACATCCAGTTCTCCGCCTCGCCCCAGGCCGGTGCATCCGCCGTCGGCAGACTCCAGTCGGCAAAGCTTTCGGCCGCTGCCGTGAAACGCTCCAGGGCTTTGTCTTTATTACCGCCAAGCGCTTTGGGCCGCGCGTACAGCGAAATGCCATCCAGCATCAGCACGCGGGGGTTTTCGCCGTCGATTTCCAGCGCCTGCTTCATGAACTTGTTGGCGTTGCTGCCACGAACGGCTGCGCGAAGCATGTAATACGCCGTGCTGCTGCCGTAACAGGTCGACTGCAGCCCGACGACCTCGGCATCGTCGGGCTTGGCCTTCACAATCGGTTTCAGGATGTCGATGCACCGGTTCAGGTGTTTCTTTGCGCGTTTCTTGTCGGTGGCACCGATCAGCGTGCCGAGCCGGAACTGCGTGTAAGCAAGATAATAGGCGGACAGGTCAGCACCGGATTTTTCGAGCTGCTTCGCCGCTTCCTCCAGCGCGTCAAGATCCCGCGTGATTACGGCCCGGTCGATGCGATCGCGAATTTCGACCAGCGTTTCTGCCGCGGCAGTGCCGATATACAGGAGCAGTCCAAGCGCAATTACCGCTGATTTCCAGAACCTCACTACACGTTCCCCCCTGGCTTGCATAGAATCCGCTCCCAACGTTTCGCCGGTGGACGAAATACGGATGAACGCGCGCACTATTGACCTGATCGATATCGGCGTCAACCTCACGCACGATAGCTTCGATCGCGACCGGGACGAGGTGCTGGCACGCGCCGCGAATGCTGGCGTGCGCCGGATGATCGTCACCGGTACGACGGTTGCCGCGAGCCGGCAAGCGCTGGAGCTCGCCCGCCAGCGCGGCTCCCGTATCCGGGCTACCGCCGGGGTGCATCCGCACCATGCCAGCGAGGTCGATGCCGCGGCCCGGGAGGCGCTCGGCGAGCTGGTCCGGGAACCTGAAGTCGTCGCCGTGGGCGAATGCGGTCTCGACTATTTCCGCGACTTTTCCCCCCGCGATGCGCAGCGTGACGCATTCGCCGCGCAACTCGATCTGGCTGCCGGGACCGATAAGCCGGTATTCCTGCATCAACGCGACGCGCACGATGATTTCGTCGCCATTCTGCGCGATCGAATCGACACACTCGCCGGTGGTGTCGCGCACTGCTTTACAGGCGGCCCCGACGAGATGCAGGAGTATCTCGCGATGGGACTGCATATCGGCATCACCGGCTGGATTTGCGACGAACGCCGTGGCCGGGCGCTGCAGGCAGCCGTGCGCGACCTGCCACTCGATCGCGTGCTGCTGGAAACCGACGCGCCGTACCTGGTGCCCCGCGATCTACCGATCAAACCGCGCGGGCGGCGCAATGAGCCCGCGTTTTTGCGCCACGTACTCGATGCCACCGCGCGCTGCATGAACCGTGATCCCGCCGAACTTGCCGCGGCTGCCACGGCCAATACCGAGCGTCTGTTCGGATTGCCCGTCTAGCTGCGAATCAGGTGCCCCACCTGCGCCTCGACCGCTGCCCGGCGTAGAGTTTCCCAGGCCTCCGTCAGCTCCGCCGGACGCCCGACACCGACCAGGTCACGACGCTCGGCCTGCAGTTTGTCGACCAGCTCATCCAGCATGATCACGTTGTCGGGCAGTCCTTTGCTGAAGTCAGCCTGGGGCGCGAACACCACCAGGCCGGTCACGGTGACTTTCGGCAACAGCCGGCTCACAGCCGCAACGCGGTCGTAAAGCGCCGGTTGCGGATTGCTGAACGTATAGCGCCGGCGGTCACTAATGACCGTCCAGTCCTGCATCGCATTGCTGCCGAAAACGTGGCCACTGACTTCACGCAGGTCCACGATCAACACGGCATCTTGTGTCAGAACCGCGTAGTCGACGTGAATCTCACCGTCCTCGCCGTCGGGGATCAGGAAATGATCCAGCAAGTCCGCGGCGGCTGCGCGCAGTCGGGTCACCGGTTGTCGCGACCGCCGGCGATGCAGCACGAACAGCAGCAGTAGCAGCGCAATCGCGAGGCCGACAATAGTGCCAACTATCAGCGGATCGTCGATCTGGTTCGGAAGCTCGAAGGGCATCGGCTGCGATCTGGTTACCAGTCCGTCTACAGTCGTGACGCGAGTTCAGGGAGCTCAGGGTCAATCGTGTCGTAACTGGCGGGCCAGTTCAGCAATTCGGCCAACTCGGGCGGCGGCTCGACCTCGGTTTTCAACAGTGGCTCGACGATGCTGTCGAACTTGGCCGCGTGGGCCGTCGCCACCACGATCCAGTGCGCGTCCTGCCGCAGACTCTCGGCCAGCTCGCGGTAAACGTGCAGACCGGTCGCGGTGTGTGGGCACCAGGCGATGGCGTGACGGGCGTACTCATCCACGATCGTGGCGCGAATAATGTCATCCGTGACCGCCGCCGCCTGGATTTCTTCACGCAGCGCGTCGGCGTCCCCAACCAGCGCACGCAAACGTTCCATATTGCTCGGGTCCCCGACATCCATTGCCGACGCCAGTGTAGGAATGCTGGGTCGCGGCTGCCAGTCGCCGCTCGCCAGGTAGTCGGGGATCGTCGTGTTCGCGTTGGTTGCAAACACGATGCGGTCAATCGGCATGCCCATGCGTTTTGCCCAGACACAGGCAAAACCATTTCCCAGGTTTCCGGTCGGCACAATGAAATTGCAGCGCTGACCGGTGGCCCGCCAATAGTCCAGGCTGGCTTTCGCGTAATACGCCGATTGTGGCAACAGGCGTCCGACGTTGATGCTATTGGCGGAGCACAGTGAGTGCCGGGCTCGCAGTTGCGGATCGGCGAAGGCTTCCTTAACCAGTCGCTGGCAATCATCGAACTCACCGCGCACCGACAGGGAGATGACGTTGTCGCCCCAGCAAGTCAGTTGATGCTGCTGGCGTGCCGATACCCGGCCATCCGGAAACAGCACCACGACGCGCAGCCCGGCGCGCCGGTGAAAGGCCGCCGCGACAGCGCCGCCGGTGTCGCCGGACGTCGCCACCAGAATGGTGACCGGCGGCTGCGCGTACTCGCCATGTTCGATGATCCTGGCCATGTTGGCCGCAAGAAAACGCGCACCCACATCCTTGAAGGCTGCCGTCGGTCCGTGAAACATCTCGAGCACGGCGAGTGACCCGGCGTCATCTTCCAGCGTGCGAACCGGCACGGGAAAATTGAGCGCGTCGGCACAAATCGCGTCGAGTTCGTTCTGCAGGCTGGAACCGGCGAAAAAAGGTGCCAGCAATTGCGCCGCAATGCTGGCGAATTCGGTATTGCCATCGAAATCAGTCGGGGCAAACCGCGGCAGTAATTCCGGTACATAGAGACCGCCATCAGGTGCGGTGCCACTCATGATGGCCTGCTCGATGCAGACGAGCGTGTCGGAACGCGTACTGTGGAATTGCATGGCGGACCCGCTAGCGCGCCGCGCCGAGGTACGCCGCCAGTCGCAGCAGGTCGGCAAAGACGCCGGCCGCAGTGACCGCCGGCCCCGCGCCGGGACCCTGCACGACCAGCGGATTGTCACTGTAACGCTCGGACACGAAGCGCACGACGTTGTCGGTGAGGTTGATCCGCGCAAACGGGTGCTCCTCGGGCAGAGCTTCCAGACGGACCGAGGCGCCGCCGGCCTCGCTCAGACGGCCGACGTACCGCAGCACCTGGCCCGCGTCGCGGGCTGCCCGCCACCGCTCCAGCATCGCGTCATCGTGTGCCGACAGGGCATCGAGAAAGCCGTCGATCGACTCCTCGGCCAGGTCTGCCGGGACCAGGCTCTCGACCTCGAGGTCCGCTAACTCGAGCCGCAGGCCCATTTCCCGCGCGAGGATGATGACTTTTCGCGCGACGTCCATGCCCGACAGGTCGTCCCGGGGATCCGGCTCGGTGTAGCCGCTGTCGCGCGCTTCACGAACGATCGCCGAGAACGGCTTGGTGCCGTCGAAGACATTGAACAGGTACGCCAGCGTGCCCGAAAAAATACCCTCGATACTGTGAATGACATCGCCCGTGCGGCTCAGGTCCCGCAGCGTATCGATAATAGGCAACGCCGCACCGACGGTTGTCTCATACAGGAAATGCACGCCGTGCCCGCGCCGCGCGCCGTGCAATGCGTCGTAGTACTCCAGTGAACCACTGTGCGCCTTTTTGTTGGGCGTGACGACATGGATACCCAGGCCGAACCAGTCGAGGTACTGTTGCGCCACTTCGTCACTGGCGCTGCAGTCGAGTATCGCTGCGTGCGGCAGGTGATCCGCGTTCACGTGCGCAATGAAACGCTCCCAGTCGAGCGATTCGCTATTCGCATTGAACGCGTCTTGCCAGTTCTGCAGATCGACGGCCCGATCGGCGAGCAGCATCCGGCTCGATGTGGCGATGCCGCGGACACGCAGGTCGAGGTTGCTGTCCGCGCGCAGGCGCGCCGTTTCCGATGCCAACTGTTCCAGCAGCACGGAACCCACGTGTCCGGGCCCGATCAGACCGATCGACAGGGTCTTGGCCGACAGATAGAAACCCGAGTGAGCCGCGCGTAAGGCGCGGGTGGCATCCTCGCGATCGATCACGGCCGAGATGTTGCGCTCTGACGACCCCTGCGCTATCGCACGCACGTTGATGCCCGCCGCAGCCAGCGTCTCGAAAAACCTCGCCGCGATGCCGGGCGTCCCGGCCATGTTGTCCCCGACCACGGCAATGATGCTGCAGTCCGGTTGCACTTCGACCGACTGCACCTGTCCTTGCTCCAGCTCCGCGGCAAACGCGCGCCGAACAACCTGTTCCACCGCGCCGGAGTTCTTTGCCGGCACCGCAAAACAAATCGAATGCTCCGAGCTCGCCTGCGAGATCAGGATCACCGAGATACCCGCATCGCGCAGTGCGCCAAACAACCGATCCGCGGTGCCCGGCACGCCAATCATGCCGGCACCTTCCAGGTTCACCAGCACAACGTTTTCGATAGACGTGATGCCCTTGGCCGCCTCGCCCGAATCGCCATCGCGGCCGATGCGGGAACCGCGCGCGGCCGGATTGAAGGTATTCCGAATCCAGATCGGAATGCCGTGCTCCACCGCCGGCGACATGGTCTGCGGGTGGATGACTTTGGCGCCGAAATAGGCCAGCTCCATCGCTTCGTTGTAAGACAGCTCACTGATCACTGCCGCTTCCGGCACGCGATTGGGATCCGCGCTCAGAACGCCGTCGACATCCGTCCAGATCGTAATGCGCGCGGCCTCCAGCAAGGCGCCGAGGATGGAAGCGGAGAAGTCGCTGCCATTGCGCCCGAGGGTCGTGTGCAGACCATCGGCGTCCGACGCAATAAAGCCTGTTACCACCGTAATCCCGTGCCGCTCGGCATCGAAAATCTCGGCGGCGTTTTCCCGCGAACGTGCCCAGTCCACGGCCGGCCCCATCTCGCGCTGTTCGACGACGATCAATGCGCGGGCATCGAGCCAGTGGATCGGCAGTGGCGTGGCACCACCGGTCGATTCCTGGTCGAGGAAGGCGCTGAGCAAACGCGACGACCAGAGTTCGCCGAAGCCGGCGACCAGGTCGCGGCTGCGCTCGGCGGCGGACCGGACCAGCGACACCGCGTGCAGGATGTCCGAAATGTCCGCCAGGTCGGAATCGAATGTGCCGAGCAGCTCCTGGACGGCGGCGTCATCCTGAAGCAATTCACGCACCGTCGCCTGGTACCGCACCGCGAGGGCTTCCAGCCCCGGCGCGATGCCCTCGGCCGCCTGCTCGGCAGTATCGACCAGATTGAGCAGCGCATCGGTCATGCCACCCATCGCGGACACCACAACGGCCAGCCGGCCGTGGCCGTCATCCAACAGGATGCGGGCAACCCGCCGAAAGCAATCGGCGTCGGCCAGGCTCGAGCCGCCGAATTTGTGGACCTGCCACTGACTCTGGTTCATGGGTGCGGCGCGGGTCGGTCCCGCGAATCAAGTGCCGTTCAGCCGGCCGACAAAACGCGTAATGATAACTGTTTCGGCCGGGTCGAACAGGCTTTGGCGATTGCAATGCCTGCCGCCGCGGCGAATAATCTCCTGCAAAAAGTAAGGAGCCCGCCGCATGCCGAGCATCTTCATTGCCCCGGCCGACCATCCCCGGGAGCGATCCGATCTGGACCGCTCGCTGATCAACGCGATCGACCGCAAAAAGGTGATTACGAACTTCAGCGACGCGAGCTATCCCGAGTTGATCGAGATCGAGCGTCGCGGCAAGGGTTTCTATGCCTGGGGCCTGCCGAACAGCCCGGAAAACGTGGAGCGCTGGTTTCACATGGGCGTCGGCGACTGCCTCCTGGTGAGCTACAAGGGCGCTTACCATCACTACGCCAAAGTTCTCGGGCGCTACGACAATGCCCGCGCGGCCGAGGCCATCTGGGGCCACGACGGCGGGGAACGCAATCGTGAACTCCTGTTCTTCGTCACGGAACCGATCCCGCTGTCGCTGCCCTATGGCGAAGTCAAAGACTATTTCGAAGAGGGCTACACGGAATTCACCCAGATCCCGGAGGATGTGCTGGACCGGATCGAGTCAGATTTCGGCACGGTCGACCGTTTCGTCCGGCGCCGCTTCCTGAATACCGGCGCCGGCGGACCAATCCTGGACATGAGCGGCATTATCCAGCTCTCCGAGCGGGACCAGGCCAAGCTGCAGACCTTCGACCCAAACAGCAGCAAGGATGCCCGCAGCCGCATCGTCGACAGCATCATCCGCCGGCGTGGCTACCCGGAATTTCGCCGCCGCCTGCTGGCCGCGTATGAGTTCAAGTGCGCCATGACCGGCTGCGACGCCCCCGACGCGCTCGAGGCGGCTTACATCATCCCGTACAAGGGAAAGCACACGCATCATCCATCGAATGGACTGCTGCTGCGTGCCGATCTGCACACGCTTTTCGACTTGGGCAAGATCGCGATCGATACGCGGTCCATGACACTCATCATTTCGGACGATCTGCTGGACACCAGTTATCGGATCCTGTCCGGCCGCCCGATGCGATATCCGGCCGAGCCCGAGCAGCGCCCGAGCACCGATGCATTGGACCTGCACCGGCGGCTCGCCGGCCTGTAGTCCACCGCGCTTGCAAGGCCGCCGTCGCGCGGCAACAATCCGCTCATGCGCATGTCCCGGGAAGACTTCCTGCGATGGCCGCGAAAGGCGGTCACGTTGCTCGGTATGTCCGGCGTCGGCAAGACCCATCTCGCGAACCGGCTACCCAAGACCAACTGGTTTCACTACTCCGGCGACTATCGCATCGGCACCAAGTATCTCGAGGAAGCGATTCTCGACAACATCAAGCGGCAGGCAATGCAGGTGGATTTCCTGCGTGATTTGCTGCGCAGCGATTCGATTTACATCGCCAGCAACATCAGCGTGCACAATCTCGACCCGGTGTCGACTTTCCTCGGCAAGCTGGGGAACCCGGCACTGGGTGGGCTGCCGCTGGAAGAATTCAAGCGACGCCAGCGGCTGCATGCCCTCGCCGAATCCGCCGCAATGTGCGATGTCGCCGATTTCATTGACAAGGCCTACGACATTTATGGGTACGACCACTTCCTGAACGACGCGGGCGGCAGTATCGTGGAGCTCGATGACCCGGAGGCCCTGCAGACGCTGATCGACCATACCGTGATCCTGTATCTGCAGGCCGGGCCGGACATGGAGGAAGAACTCATCCGGCGTGCTGTCAGCAATCCGAAACCACTCTATTATCGCGAAGAGTTTCTCGACGAGAAGCTGGCTCAGTACCTGCAGCAGGAAGGCTTGTCGAGCGCCGAGGAAATCGAGCCCGACCTGTTTGTGAGATGGATATTCCCGCACCTGGCCCGTCATCGCCGCCCCCATTACGAGGCCCTGGCGTCCGCCCACGGCTACACGGTCAACGCCCGGGACGTGGCTGCCGTTGAAACGGAAGACGACTTTCTGCAGCTGGTCGCCGGCGCCATCGGGGCGCACCCGGGCTGACATGATGCGCACGCAGCCAAGCAGCACCACGCACCGTTTCGAGGTGCTGGGTCTCGGCATGACTTGCGAGGAAACAGGGCACGGCGACCCGGTCGTGTTCCTCCACGGCAACCCGACGTCCAGCTACCTGTGGCGGCACGTCATTACCGAGGTTGCCGATCATGCGCGCTGCCTGGCACCCGACCTGATCGGCATGGGCGGCTCGGACAAATTGCCGGACTCGGGTCCCGACAGCTATCGTTTCGTTGAGCACCGGCGCTATCTCGAGGCGCTGCTGGACCAGCTCGACCTCGGCGATCGGGTGACGCTGGTCGTGCACGACTGGGGGTCGGCGCTGGGATTCGACTGGGCCAGGCGCAACACGGATCGCGTGCGTGGCATCGCCTACATGGAGGCGCTGGTCCGCCCGTTGAGCTGGGATGACTGGCCGGAGCAGAGCCGGCCGATCTTCGAGGGGCTGCGGTCACCTGCGGGCGAAAAAATGATTCTCGAAAAGAATGTCTTCGTGGAACGTATCCTGCCGGCATCGATCATGCGTGAACTCGACGACGCCGAAATGGAGCGCTATCGGGCGCCGTTCGCGGCACCGGGAGAATCGCGCCGACCAACACTGACGTGGCCGCGACAATTACCAATCGACGGGGAACCCGGTGACGTGGTCGAGATCGTGGCCGCCTATTCGGAATGGTTGAAGCATTCTGACTTGCCCAAGCTCTTCATCAACGCGGACCCCGGCGCCATCCTGGTCGGTTCGCAACGCGAGTTTTGTCGCGGCTGGCCGAACCAGCTCGAGATCACGGTGCCGGGAATTCATTTCATCCAGGAAGATTCCGGGCCCGCAATCGGTCAGGCCATCGCGGGCTGGTTCGACGGCCTGGATTGAGCACAGGCGCGCGGCATGGGCTTCTGGCAGGAACACGTGGTACCAACCCTGGTGCTGCGCGGCATGCAGAACAAGGTCATTACCGAATATCGGCCCCGCATCCCGCCACTCGCGGATCGCCGCGTGCTGGAAGTCGGCATCGGCAACGGGTTGAACATTCCGTATTACGGCGACGACGTCGAGCACCTGTTCGGGCTCGAGCCGTCACGGAAGCTGCTGGATGATGCCGGCGAGCGTGCCGATGCAGCGCCGTTTCCGGTGGAATTGATCGAGGCGTCAGCTGAAGACATCCCGCTGGAAACACACAGCATCGATACCGTGGTGAGTACCTGGACGCTGTGTTCGATTCCAGCGATCGAAACGGCCATGCAGGAAATGCGCCGGGTGCTGAAGCCGGATGGCCGACTGTTGTTCATCGAACACGGCCGCGCCCCGGACGCCGGCGTGGCCCGCTGGCAAAATCGCCTCACGCCGGTGTTTCGTGCGCTGGCCGGCTGCCGGCTGAATCGCGTGATGGATGAACTCATCGCCGACGCCGGCTTCGATCTGCTGGACCTCGAAAAAAGCTATCTCCAAGGCCCGAAATTGCTGGCGTATCACTACATTGGACAAGCCACGCCGCGTTAGGGTACCTTCGCGACCCGTTTTTTTCCCAACGAGTCAAACCCATGACGCTTCGAAATATCCTGGCCGGCGTCATCGCCGGTCTGAGCATTCTCGTTCTTGCAGCTCCGGCCGGTGCGCAACAGGAACGCGATGTGATCGAACTGGTTCGGGCCCAGGTCGCGACGAATCGACAGGCACTGGTGGCAGAGAATCTCGGACTGACGGCCGAGCAGAGCGACGCCTTCTGGCCGATGTACCGCAAGTTCCAGGCAGAGCGCGCGACCTTGGTCGATCGTCGTATCCAGATCCTTACGGACTTCCGCGACAACTTCGATTCGTTGTCTAACGACAAGGCCCGGCAGCTGCTAGATGATTACCTGAAGTACGAGCAGGAAATGATGAAGTTGACCCGAAAATATGTACGGGAATTCCGCAAGATCCTGGAC
>JAAUXY010007792.1_pt1 | contig 66479 bp, 65 predicted proteins | sample 7278121 | NCBI WGS metagenome assembly JAAUXY01 (sample SAMN14350117, study PRJNA611818) | marine sediment metagenome | isolation source: surface marine sediment (1.8m) | place: French Polynesia: Moorea | collected 2018-08
CGTCGTTAAACGATGTTCTGGAACGCAGTCAGGCTCTGTTGCAGAGTCAGGCTACCGAGACCATTGTTCGGGAACTGCTGCGCGAACACCGGGTACGGATCCTGGTAGCGCAGCGCCAGGTAGTTCAGCACTACGGTCTCGACCAGCAGGTTCACGTTGTTCGCTGCCGGCGAACTGGCGGTTTCAACCGACCCGTCGGGCCGGAACCAGCCAAGCTGCTGGTGACGTGCTTGCTCCTCCGGCGTACCACCGAGCAAGGTCGCGCGTCCCGCCGGGCTATACACCAGGAAGAACGACGCGGCCGTAGACGAGTTGTCGCTGGTCCACTCACCCTTGCCACGGCCATCCTGACTGTTATCGATCACGCCGTTACTGGACAGCGAGCCGTCGCTGAAGACGTACATCATCAGGGGTGACCCGGCACCGTTGTTCGCGCGGGCGGCATATTCCAGGCAAGCGCCCATGCAGCGTCCGGCGCGGAAGTCCTTGACCTCGCCCTCGGCACGCGCACCACCGTGATAGTCGTAGCCGCCCATCGTGATACAGCCGGCGCCGGCAAAACCATTCAGCACCAGCTTCATAACCGAGGCCGTCTTCCGGAACTCGTTATCGTTGTCGAACTCGTTCTCCGTGAAGATGCCGGTCGGGCCAACGATGTCGGTGTCCGCTCTGACGTCAAATACCGTCTGGTCACCGAAGCGTTCGGCGACGTCGGCAGCTTTCATGTAGCCGCACTTGATCAGGTCGCGAATCACGTCGTTACCCGTGATACCGAGTTTTGGATCGACCACGTCCATCTTGTCACTGGACAGTCGTTGAATCGATTCCATGACGGCAACGGCGTCGTCCTGCCCCAGCAACCCAACCAGGTCACCGGTGTCGACCAGGCCCAGCACGTCAGATGGACGATCCACCTTGGTGGGCCGCCAAATCGCGCGCTGCTCCGGCGGAATCAGGTTGACTGGATCCATCGAGTTGCCGCCTGAATCGCTGTTTCGCGACCCGATAAGGGTCAGCAGCTCGCCGTCACCGCCAGCCTGCGCGATGCCGTACATTGGGTTGTGCGGATTATTGCCGGTGTCATTGTCGGAACGCGCCGGGATCACCGCGCCGTTGACGTTCAGGGCGGTACCCGGGCTCATGCTTGCCTGCATGCCGCGCAGGAAGGCGCTGTCACTGTGGAACGCCAGCCCGAGGCTCGTGTCCGTGTGATCACCATTACTGGTCAACGTCGGCGTGGCCTCTGTCACGCCCGGCACCATGTCACCCGGCAGGCCCATCTTGCTGTAACCCTGCGTGGTCAGAAAATCCATCTGACCATCCTGGCGACCAACCAGCACGTTGGACGCCGACATGTTCGCGCCGCCCGCCAGGTCGAAGCAGATGAACGGCACCGGGTTGAAGGCGTTTGGATTGATCAGCGGACAGGTGCCGGCATTGATGATTGCCTGCAAGTCCGGAGACAGTGCCATCGCCTCACGCGGATTCGCGAACAGGCTCAGCACGCCACCGGTCGCGACGGTGGCCGCTCCCGCCATGAATCCCTGCGAGATCAACTGCCGCCGCGTGACCGGACGCGGATGGTCCGGATGCCGCTGTGGCTCGAAGTAGTTACGCTTCTTTCGCTTGGCCATCTGTCTCACCCTTACTGCACCAGGGCGATGCCGCTGCCGAGTACGGCGGAGCACACTGCCTTGGCAATATCTTCAGTTCGATCCGAGTCACTGTCGTCGGCCGCGATCAGCCGATCGATCAGGTTCGGCGGCCGTGCCGGGTTGCCACCGGCGGCGACGTACCCGAGCTCGTCGACCACATCGGCGAAGGCCGGTTGCGAAGCGATCAGGCCGACACCCATGATCCGGTCAACCAGCGGATTGATCAGGTCATCGCGATTCGCGCCCGCGTACGCCGTACTTGGAATCTGTCCGAAGTTCGTCGTGAAGTTCGGGAAGTACTGATTCCGGCGGTTCACGTCGTTCTCGATCAGCGCGTCGCAGTAGGCAATCGCCAACTGGGCAATGCCGATTTCCTGTGCCGAGGAGAAAGTACCCGCGTCCGGCACCGCCGGCAGCTGCTGGCGGACCAGGTCGAAAGTGCTCTGCACTTCACCTGGCGGGACTGTGGTCACGGCGGACATGGTCGCGTTGATCTCGTCGAAAGTGCGCAGGCCAATGTCCGGCTGCGGACCTACGGCCGCTTCCGGCGGTAGCGTCAGGTTCGTTGGTGGTGTTACCGGGCCGAAGTTCTGGCCGAGCTGATCGAAGGTGAGGAAGAACTCATCCACGTCCGGACCATTCTGCAGCGGTATGACCGTGCCCATGTTCGACAGCGGCTGCCCAACTGTGTCGTTAAGCGTGAGGTTCAGGTTGGCATAGGCCTGACCGACATCCAGCACCGAACCGTTCAGGCCGATCTTCATGCCCACCAGCGGCACGCCCGATATCGTCGTACTCGTGTCGAGATTCAGGAACACCGGCGCATTGAACAGGTAGCTGTAGTTGTCGAACTGTGCCACCTCGAACATCACGTAGGACCCCGGCAGGTTCACCAGGTCGCCGACATAGAACAGCAGGAAGAACTTCTGGCCGACACCGGCATCCATGTTCTGCTGGATCTGGGCGTCGGTCAGCGTGCGATTGTGAATCGCGACGAGCTTGATTACGCCCTGCCATTGGCGGTCGCCAGACACTTCGTTACCGAGTACGAAGGCAAAGGTATCGTCCCAGTCGACCAGCGTATCGCCAGGCACCGGGTCGACATCGTCGGTGAATACGCCGTTGACATAGATACGCCGGCCGTTGATCGGGTCGTAATTCACGACCACGTGCTGCAACGTCGCCTGCAGATCTTCGTCCGCGGCCGACGTCGTCAGGAACGGTTCTCCGTTGCCATCGGTGCTGCCACTGCGATTGTAGGCATCGTACTGGTACAGCGTCTGGCCGAGGTGGAAGTTACGCGCCTGCGTACCGGCGGAGTAACTCACGATGCGAGACTCCTCCTGCACCACGTTACCAGGCGCCACCCACGCTTCGATCGCATATTCACCCGTGAGGTTGGCAATCAAGTCGTGCAGCTTGCGGCTGGTCGTCGTGGTCGCTTGCGCTTTACCGTCGATGAGTTCAATACCCCAGCCGCCAACCCAGTTGACGCCTGTCGGGGACAGGGCCAGGTCCATGGCCGGGGCCACGCCACTGGTGTCGAAGGCGGTGAAGCCTTGACCCGCCTTGAATTCGTACAGTGCGATCTGGTTCGCCTCGAAGCGGTTGCCGCCAGACGCGACCGTGCCCTCGAGCAGGGTCAACGCCATGCTGGTGACCAGGTTCGGATCCACCGGCTCGGGATTGATCAAACCGGCGTAGGCCTGAATCGCGGCCAGCATGGTCGCGGAGTCCGACGCGCAGTCGCTCCAGCAATTGTGAAATTGCACACCCAGCCGGAATACGAAGCGCGAGTCGGGCGGGTTGTTCAGGTCGATCTTCGATTGCGCCGCCGCGTACGCAACGTTGATATCGGTTTCAGCAAAGAACGGCTGCTGCTGCAATATTGGACCGTCACTGCGGTGGCAGTCCGAGCAATACTGGGTCAGCAGGTCGTGTATCGGCGTGAAATCCGGTGGACCAGCCGGGGTCGGCGGGAACACCTTGGTGGATCCGGGCGGATTCAATGGTGGCGGTGTCAGAATAATCTGACGGCCACCCGTCGCGCCGCCACCGACCCAGTTCTCGATCCAGGTCGTCATGATATCGGCACAGGCCTGCGGACTGGCGAGCCAGCAGTTATGACCGGCACCGTTGTTGAACACTTTGGTGACCAGCCGTGACAAGGCCGGCTGGTCACGATCGGTCAGCGGGCCGGCCGCGGCGTACGCCGAGTTCACATCATCGAAGCGCGCAAACAGTGGCGACTGCCCGCCCGCCTGCGAGTGACAGTCACCGCAGGCGGCTGCACCGGTCGGTTGCAGGTTGGTCCACAGCTCGACCATGAAATTCTGCACGTCTTCGGTCGCCGGCGGCGGTCCGTTATACGTTTGCTGCTGTGTACCGGGTGTGGCCGGCGGCAGCGCTTCCGTGCTCGCACCGCCACCGCAACCGCTCAGAATCACAGCGGCACCGGCCAGGGCGGCCCAGCGCGCCGGGCGCACGATCACTTCAGGAAATCTAAGAAAATTCATCGCTTAGTCCCCCATGCAGTACACAGCGCTCTCGGCGAAGACCTGCTTCAGCCGATAACCACCGTCGCGGAAGGACACCGTCATGCTCTCGATCTGCGCTGCGTCATTGGCATCGGCAGGATCGCGCAGGCACACGGCACGGAAAACTTTCTTGGCCTGGCAGCGGGCGAAGGCTTTGGAGTTAGCCAGTTCGCGTCCCATGGACGCCGCCCCGCTGCCGCTACCACCCGGGGTGTTAGGCCCGAAGTCCCACTCGAACCTGTTGTTCGGGCCGTCGCGCCAGTAGTTGTCCCAACTGTCGTCAGGCGTCACGAAGCCATATTGGAACGTCGTGTCATTGTTGAAATATTTTGGTACCACCGTACCCGGCGTATAAACCAGCCGCCCGGTCGCGTCGTCGTAATCGTGATACGCATAGGCTTGTGCCAGCGGGTCCATGCCCGAATGGCAGCCAATGCAATTGGTCAGATATACGCGGCTGTCACCACCCGGGCTGCGGGACACATCCTGGCGGATGCGATCGGCCGCGCGGGTCGTGTCGAGCATCTGCTCCATGTCGTTACACAGATGGTTGACCATCGTGAAGCGGAACATGGCGCGGTTGGTGCCGGCAACGAAAAACGCTTCGGCCGCTGCCCGTGTGGTCAGCACGCCGGCAACGCCAGCCGCCGGAATGCCGTTACGCACAGTCTGGGCATCGCGCACGAGCTGCAGCGGGTCGCCGAGATCGACGTCGTCACGCTCCATTTGCGCGTAGTGATTGTTGTTGGCCGCTGAGTAGGCCGGTAAACCGAGATTGCCGGCGCCGACATACAGCACGTCGGCCGACAGCAACTCGTTGAACGGCACATAGCCCGGCTGATCGTCATCCCTGACGATGCCGATAACCGTGGCAACGTAGTCGTTCAGCGGAACGAACACGTCGAAGTCACGGTTTGTCCACGGCGCCGCGAAGTTCTTCAGCGTGACTTTGTAGAACTCGCTGTTCTGCATAGCCGTGTACGCCGCAGACTCGTAAGCCGCCTGGGACTGTCCACCGTTGATGATGTCCTGTTCCATCGTGTCCAGGACAGTTTGCGACGGCGGCACACCGGCTAACCGGTCGTGTATCCGTCTGGCCTGGTCACGGACGTCTGCACTGGCGGTGCCTGAAATCAGGCAAAACGCGCACGCGACGAGCAAGAACCCCTTTCGCAATCTGCGGACGCTATGCATCGCAGCTGCCTCCATGCTTCTGCAGCGAAATCGCCGACAACAACAAAATCTTCCCAAAACAAACGGCGCCTCCAGCACCGTTGGTGCAACGATCCATGTTGCGGCCGCTCGCTACTGTGACCGGGTTAACAGTCCGGCTTTTCGGCTTTGCATTACGTTACGTCGCGGGCGCTTTATCTACTCTAGCCAGCCAAACTTCGGGGCGTTGTTGTGAGCGAATGCCAGGGGCATCCAATGGCTATTAAACTGCGCGACCTGCGCGGCCGGGTTTCGGCTGCACTTACATTTAGCTTCTTGCCGCTCGTCTTGCTGCTTGCCGGATGTGGCGGTGGCGGTGGTGGCGTCGGTATTGCGGAAGGACAGGTTCCTGATCCGGTCCTGGTCGAAGTACCGATTGCCTACATCAAACGACCGCTGCCGATGGATGACATGGGCGGGCTGGAACCCATCCAGGCAGACGAGCTGCTGACATTCGATGTCGGTGCTGATCTCTACCTGCGTGATCGCGCCTCGCCAACCGCGTCGGAAATCAACATTACCGCCGCGGAGACGCAAGGCATGGGCGACGTCCGGGATGTCGACGTGTCCTGGGACGGCACGAAGATCGTCTTCGCGATGCGCGGCCCGTTCGATCCGAACCTGGATGACGAAGATCAGCCGCCGTGGAATATTTGGGAATACGACATCCCGAATGCCTCGCTACGGCGTGTCATGGTGTCTGACATCGTTGCCGATGCCGGTCACGACATCGGTCCTGCGTATCTGCCGGACGGCCGGATCATGTTTGCGTCGACACGCCAGCGGACTTCCGGCGCGATCCTGCTGGACGAGGGCAAGCCCCAGTTCTCGGCCATGGACGAGGAGCAGAACGAAATGGCTTTCGTGTTGCACGTCATGAATGAGGACGGCAGCAACATCCGCCAGATCACCTACAACCAGAGTCACGACTTCAACCCGACCGTCATGTCCGACGGCAAGATCGTGTTCAGCCGTTGGGATGCCGCCGGGCCGAACAGTGCCATCCACTTGTATCGCGCGAACCCGGATGGTTCGGGCCAGGAGATGCTGTACGGTCGCAACAGCCACCTCACTGGTACGAACGGCGCCGAGATTCACTTCCTGCGGCCCCGGGAAATGGCCAACGGTCTCCTGCTCACGGTCATTCACCAATTGACCGCGCCGTTGCGCGGCGGTGACCTGGCGTCGATCGACACTGGTATCTACCTGGAAAACACCCAGCCCAACAGCGGGAATCCCGGCATGACCGGACCCGCGCAGATTCGACCGGTGGTCAATGACGTGCACACCGACGGCACGATTTCTCCGGGTGGCCTGTTCGCGTCGGCGTATCCCCTGTGGGATGGCACCGGTCGTATGTTGGTGAGCTGGAGCCAGTGCGCGATCCAGGAAGGCGCAAACACGGTGCCGTGTACACCGGCCCGGCTGGCCGACCCGACTTCCGTGCCGGCAATGCCGGCATACGGCATCTGGGTCTACGACGTCGCGCAAGGTACCCAGGTCCCGATAGTCGCGCCTGAAGCCGGCTTTGCGTACACCGACGTGGTCGCGGCCCAGGCACGCAGCCTGCCGCCCATCATCCTCGACACCGAGCTCACCGGCGATACCAACCTGATCGCCGAGAACGCCGGTGTGATTAATATTCGCAGTGTCTACGACCTCGATGGCGTGGATTCCGCCGTGCCGGACATTCCGACCCTGGCCGATCCGGTTGCAACGACGCCGGACATGCGACCGGCGCGCTTTGTGCGCGTCGTCAAGGCGGTGAGCCTGCCCGACGAGGACATTGTCGATCTCGACAACACGGCCTTCGGGCGCAGCGATGTCAATGGCATGCGCGAGATCATCGGCTACGCGCCGGTGGAGCCGGATGGTTCAGTGCGGGTCAAGGTTCCGGCGAACGTCGCGCTGCAAGTCAGTGTGCTGGACGTGCAGGGCCGGCGCATTGGTCCCCGACACAACAGCTGGATCCAGCTGCGCCCAGGCGAGGTGCTGAACTGTACCGGTTGTCATGACCCGAATACCGGTCTGTCTCATGGTCGGAGCGATGCATTCGCCAGCGCGTATCCGGGTGCGTTGACGACCGGGCAGCCGTTCCCGAATACCGATCCGGCGATCTTCGCCGACTTCGGTGAGACGATGGCGGAAGCGCGTGGACGTATCAGCTGTGCGACCGACTGTGCGGCAATCACGCCCAGCGTGGACGTGCGTTACGAAGACGTCTGGACCGACCCGAATATTCAGACGCCGGCGACGCCGTTCACTTATGAATACGCCACCATGACCACGCCGCATCCGGTATCGGCGGCGTGCCAGGGTGAGACGCTGGGCCTCAGCAACTGGTCGACGCTGTGTCGCACCTTGATCAATTACGAAATGCACCTGCAGCCGCTCTGGGATCTGCCGCGGCTGGCGCCCGATGGCGTCACCGACGTGACCTGTGTGCTATGCCACCGGCGCGTGGACGACATGGGTAACCCGATGGTGCCGGAGGGGCAGCTGGAGCTGACCGGCGGTCCCGACCCGAACGTGATGGAACACGTCGTGTCCTATCGCGAGCTGATGTTCACGGACGAGGCGCTGGAGTTCGACCCGGTGCAGGGCATCCTCGTACCTATCCTGGTGCAGGTGGGCGTCGATCCGGTTACAGGCGACCCGATTTTCGACACCGTGCCGGTGCCGCCGTCGATGTCGACAGCCGGCGCCCGCGCGTCCGGCCGCTTCCTCGATCGCTTTGATCCCGGTGGAACTCACGAAGCCTGGCTGACCGAAGCGGAACTGCGTCTCATTTCCGAATGGCTGGATGTGGGCGGTCAGTACTTCAATAACCCCTTCGACGTGCCGATAAATTGATACATGGGCAGATTGATGGTCATTACGGCTTTGTGTGCACTTCTTGTCGCGCCCCTGGCGCAGGCGAAGAAGCGCTATTACGAAGTCGTAGTGACCGACCCCTACATCGAACTGCATACCGGTCCGGGCAGGGGTTATCCAATCTTTCATGTGATCGATCGTGGCGAGCAGATCGAGGTGATCAAACGCCGCACCGACTGGTTCAAGGTTCGCAATGATCGTGGCGTCACCGGCTGGGCCAGCGCCCAGCAAATGGCCCGCACCATGGAACCCACCGGCCGGCCGGCAAAGATCGAGAATCCCGATCGCGATGACTACACGAGCCGCCAGCGCGAAGCCGGCATCATGCTCGGTGACTTCGAGGGTGCCAACGTTATCTCTGCTTACGGCTCCTGGCTATTCACGCCCAATTTGGGTGCCGAAATCTGGGGGTCGCTCCTGACGGGTGACTTCTCGAACGGGTGGATGGTCAACGCCAATATCGTGCACACACCTTTTCCGGAGTGGTGGATTTCGCCATTCCTGACATTGGGGACCGGCGTGCTGCACGTCGATCCGAAATCCAGCCTGGTCAGCGCGGAGGACAGAACTGACCAGACAGCGCACGCCGGTATCGGTCTGCGCGCCCACCTTACCCGTCGGTTCCTGCTCCGGGCGGAGTACAAAACCTACAAGGTGTTCACCAGCAGGGACGACAACGAGGAAGTCGCAGAATGGAAAGCCGGATTTTCGTTCTTCTTTTGATTGTGGCGGTCAGCCTGACAACGGGCTGCAGTCGAAACAAGGTCGTGGACAACTCCGCGGACGCGACCGTGCCCGTTATCAATCCCGAAGTCGCGCGCCGCGACATCAAGGAACCCAAGATTGACAACGAGAATTTCGAAATCGGCGCGTTCGTCGGCTACAAGAGCGTGGAGGATTTCGAATCCAACATGGTCTGGGGTGCCAAGCTGGCGTACCACGTGACTGAGCACCTGTTTGTCGAAGGTACTTACGGCCAGACCGACGTGGGCGAGACCAGCTTCGAGAAGTTGAGCGGTGGTGCCCCGCTGCTCACCGACGACGAGCGCACCTTGAAGTACTACGACGTGTCGATCGGATTCAACATCTTGCCGGGCGAGGTGTTCATCGGTCGCAGGTTGGCCTTCAACAGCGCCCTGTACGTGATCGGCGGCGTCGGTAACACCGAATTCGCGGGCGATGATTTCTTCACGGTCGTGTTTGGCGCCGGCTACCGAGTGCTGGCGACTGACTGGCTCGCGCTGAACTTCATGGTGCGCGACCACATGTTCGATTCGGATCTGCTGGGTGAGGAAAAAACCACCCACAACATTGAGTTCAACTTAGGTCTGACCCTGTTCTTCTGACGGAAAGGCTCGTCGCGGAGGAGATGCAAATGCAAAATTGGCAACGAAGAATTCTCTTGTTCGTACTCGGCGGAATGCTCGTAGCAAGCGGGATGGCCGGTGCCAGCAGCACCGAAGTGTCAGGGCCGGCGCCGGATTTCACATTGGTGGATCGCAGCGGGCAGCCGGTGTCCCTCAGTGAACTGAAAGGGCAGGTCGTACTCATCAACTTCTGGGCGACCTGGTGTGGTCCCTGCCGCAAGGAAATGCCGTTACTGGAGCAGCTCTACTCCCGATACGAAGCGCTGGGCTTCACGCTGCTCGGCGTCAACGTGGAAGAGGGCGACGTGAATGCGGAAGCCTTTCTCGCTGAGACGCCGGTGTCGTTCCCGATCCTGTTCGATCCGGAGAACCGCGTGAGCAAACTGTACGACGTGTCGGCGATGCCGAGCACGGTGCTGGTCGACCGGCAGGGCAACATGCGTTTCCTGCACCACGGTTACCAGGACGGCTACGAAAACATCTATCAGGACCAGATTCGCCAGCTGGTTCGCGAGCGGGGCTGACGTGATGCAAGCTGCAACACGCCATTGGCTCGTGGTCGTGGCTGTCGGTGTGCTCGTCACCCTCGGCGGCTGTGCGATAGAACCCTGGGTCAAGCCCTACGAACGCGACCGGCTGGCCGATCCGATCATGAGTTTCGACCGCGATCCGATCTCGAACGCTTATATCCATCACGTCTACGAAGCCCGTGAGGGCGCCCGCGGGGCGTCCGGCAGCGCGGGAGGTGGTTGTGGCTGTAACTGAGCCAAAGCTACTCTGCCGCCTCGCGACGGGCCTGCTGACCCTGGTCGCGGGCGTGTCGCTGGCGGGTGTGTTGCCCGAGGACCGGCTCGATGCGCTGTACCACTACTACAATGGTGGTGGTGTCGAGATCGACGGCCCGTCGATTCTCGCCCGCAAATCCATCGGCCAGCACGTGTCTGTGTCCGGCAATTACTACGTGGACACCGTCAGCAGCGCGTCCATTGACGTCCTCACCACCGCGAGCCCGTACGAAGAAGAGCGTACCGAGCACAGTTTCGGCGTGGATTTCCTGCGCGGCGACACGATCATGAGCCTGGCTGTGGGCGAGAGTGACGAAGATGATTACCAGGCCGAGACCATCAACGTGGGTATCGCGCAGGAAATTTTCGGCGGCCTGACGACCGTGACAATGGGTTACGGCGTCGGCGACGATACCGTGCGCCGGAACGGTGACCCGGATTTCGAGGATTACGTGGAGCGGCAAGCCTACCGGCTCGGCATTTCACAGATTCTCACGCGCAGCCTGATCGTCTCGCTCAACTACGAAGTCATCAGTGACGAGGGGTTCCTGAATAACCCGTATCGGTCGGTCCGCTATCGTGACCCGAACAGCGGCACGGGCTATAGCTTCCAGCCCGAGGTTTACCCGCGCACGCGGACCAGTAACGCCGTCGCCATCCGCGGCCGCTATTTCCTGCCCTATCGGGCCGCGGTCCACCTGGGCTATCGCTATTTCACGGATGACTGGGATATCGCTGCGCACACCGGGGAAGTGGGTTATACGCATCCCTTGGGCGCCTTCAACCTCGATCTGCAGTATCGGTATTACACGCAAACCAAGGCCGATTTCTACAGCGATCTGTATCCGTATCAAGATGCGCAAAACTTCCTGGCCCGCGACAAGGAGCTGAGTACCTTCCAGAGTCATACAATCCGCTTCGGCGTCAGCTACGACTTCCTGGAGAACGGCTGGACCTTCCTGGAGCGCGGCGCAATCAGCGCGTTCTATGATCACATCATGTTCAACTATGACGACTTCCGCGATCTGACCAGCGACGAGCTGGTCGGTCAGGAGCCGCTGTATTCCTTCGACGCCGACGTCATCCAGCTGTTCATCTCGTTCTGGTTCTGACCGTTCTGCGCACGGGCCGTGGTGGCGAGAACTCGCCGCGGCGACTTTCAAATCAGGAGCAAGGCGAATTGTCGCCGGCGCGGCCCGTGTCCCGAAATGATCAGAACCGGCGTGGTGATATACTGCGCGCGCTTCAGGCCCACGGAATCCGGGACATGGCAATCAACACGAAAGGCATGAACGAAAGCCAGTTCTGGCTGCTGACCGCGCTGAGCGCGTTGGCGCTGATCCTGGTGCTGATCTGCACCGGGCTATTCTTCGACAATCGTTCAACTCAGGCGGAAGTGAACGCCCGCCAGCAGTACATAAACCAGACAGTTCAGTTGGGGCAGCTCAACACGCAGGTTGCCCAGTTTCTTGCGAACCTGGCCGTGCAGACCAACGATCAACGGATTCGCGAGTTACTGGCTGCCAACGGTATTACGATCACTGAACGACCGGCCGAAACGCCCGTGGAAACGCCCGGGCCGGCGCCGCTTGGACCGCAGGAGTGAGGCATGGCCTGGATTGAGCTGAAAAACAGGGACGGTTCGTTCTCGCCTTTTCTACCGTTGTTGCTGCTGGCCTGGACCCTCGTCACGCTGGCCGGCCTGCAGACCTACGGGCTTCTGAGCGAACGAGACCAATTGGCGACCGCGCTGGTGAACCAGGCGACCCCTATGGAAGAGGCGCAGAAGATTCGCGCACAGCTGCAATCGCTCGCGACCGGCGCCGCTGACCTCGCCGTGCAAGGCAACGAAAACGCACAACGCCTGATCGACGAACTGGCCAGGCAAGGTGTCACAGTCAATCCATCCAGCACCGCGCCGTAGCATGCCCGTCGCGCTGTTCCTGACGGTGATGCTGTGCACCGCGCCCGCGCTCGCCGCGTGGCACAGCGACACGCAAAGCAAGATGGGGACTCGCATCGAGGTGCGTTTCTGGCACGAGGATGCTGCCGAGGCCGCCACTCTGCTAAGCGCTGCGATGGCGGAAGTCGATCGCATCGAAGCGGCGATGAGCACCTACCGCGAGAGCTCGGAAATCTCCCACGTCAATCGCAACGCCCACGCCGGCGCGATCGTGATTTCCGAAGAGTTGTTTATCTTGCTGGAACGCTCACTCGAACTGTCCAGCCGCACGGGCGGTGCCTTCGATATCACGTATGACAGCGTCGGGCAGCTCTACGACTATCGCGAGCGCGAGCGTCCTGACCAGGCCGCGATCGACGCTCGGCTCGCGGCAATCGACTTTCGCATGGTCGAATTAACGCCGGCGGATCGCAGCATCAGATTTCTGGCCGATGGCGTGCGCATCAACCTGGGGGGTATCGCCAAGGGCCATACGGTGGAGGCGGTGATCAATTTGCTGCGCGATGCCGGCGTCGAGCACGCGCTGGCGACGGCGGGCGGCGACACCCGATTGCTGGGAGACCGCATGGGTAAGCCGTGGGTTGTCGGCATTCGTGACCCCGACGACGCGGACGGGCTCGTCACCCGGCTGGCGCTGGCCGACGAAGCGATTTCCACATCCGGTGACTACGAACGCTTTTTTGACGAAGATGGCGTGAGGTACCACCACATTCTCAACCCGGACACCGGGCGTTCCGCGGGCGCCTTGCGGAGCGTTACCGTAATCGGCCCGGACGCAATCATGACTGACGGCCTGTCGACCAGCGTATTCGTGCTGGGTCCTGAACGCGGCATGGCGTTGATCGAAAGCCTGCCCGGCTATGAGGCCATCCTGGTCCAACCGGACCACTCGGTGCGGTTCTCACAGGGCCTTATTTCTCAATAATTTTTCCCTTAACGTAAGTAGCCGGTGATCCGTGACCCGGGTCACAGGAATCCCCCCGATGCCCTGAGAACATAGCCCCACTGGTGGGTCCGTGTGCCGGATCTGCCCGTCAGACAAGGGCAAACCCGCCGAAAGTCGGGGACGCAAAGCCACCGGTCCGGGCACCCCTGCCAGGGTGTCGGACAGCGGGGCTACCGGAGCGCGCGCGGGTGCAGCTCCCGCGGTGCGAGCGTTCCTGACTGGTTGCGGTAGTAAGGGGCAATCGCAATGCGCAGCATCGGGGCACAATTCGCAGGCGGCCGGCATGGATGGCTGGTCGCTGTCGTCCTGTTCGCGATCGTTGCGAGCGTCCAGGCCGGCTCCAAACTCGTCGGAGAGTCGGCGCCCGATTTCGCGTTGAAAAGCACGGCAGGCAAGAACCTGCGACTCAGTGAATATCGCGGTGAGCTCGTGCTGCTCACGTTCTGGTCGGCCGGCTGTGGTCGCTGCATCGAGCAATTGCCCCAACTCAACCGCTTGCAGGATCACTATGCGGATCTGCCGGTCAGGATTCTTAGCGTGAACCTGGATCGCAAGTTGAAACGGGTCCACGAAGCCGAGACAGATCTCGGGCTCGGGTTCCCGGTGCTCCTGGACCAACGCAAGAAAGTCACACGTCGCTACGACCCGAATCGTTTACCACTGACAGTGATTCTCGACCCGGCAGGAGTCGTCCGCTACCGGCACGAGGGCTTCAAGCCGGGACACATGGATTTGTATTTCCAGCAACTGGATGGATTGCTGGCCGAACAGGCCGGCGTGTTGATGAAGGCAGGCACCCAATGAACAGAAGTTCCCACCGATCCTTTCGTGTGATCGACCTCGTGCTGCTGGCGACGCTGTTTGTCGCCGCACCGGCGTGGTCGGAATCCACGGCAGCCAGCATGGACGACGAAATTCAGGACCTCAAAGCCGAGATTCTCGATTTGAATCGGGAACTGTTTCTGCTCGAGGAGGAACTCCTGTTCCCGGCCAACACGCAGATCGCAATCTTCGTATCCATGGATGTTGGCGAGTTTTTTGCACTGGACTCCGTGCAGGTCAAGCTGGACGGTAAAGAAGTTGGTAATTACCTGTACACGGAGCGCGAGGTGGCAGCATTACATCGTGGTGGTGTGCACCAGCTCTTCCTGGGCAATGTCAAAACCGGTGATCACGAGCTGGTTGCGATTTTCACTGGACTTGGACCGCACGGTCGCGAGTATCGTCGCGGCGCCACGTTGAATTTTGACAAACAGATCGGCGCGAAATTCGTCGAATTACGCATTACCGATCGCGAGATCAAGCAGCAGCCTGAATTTTTCGTCCGGGAGTGGGAGTAGGGGATGCGCTCGGGCGCGGGTGACCGCAGCAAGCTGGCCGCGGCCTCCACGTTTCTCGTGGGGGTCGCGGTCATGCTGTTGTGTGCGCCTGCTGCAACGGCGCGCGATAAGCCGGGTATTGAAGTGCGCGATATGCACTACGGGGAAGTGCTGTTCCACTTCTACCAGCAGGACGATTTCACCGCGCTGAATCACCTGCTCGCGGCAAGGTATGCCGGGCGCATCAGTCATCATGACGAAGAATCGGAGCTCCTGCTGGGCGGTCTGTTTCTCGCCTACGGACAGCATCGGCAGGCAGGTGAGATCTTCGATCGTCTGCTGAGTGAATCCGCCGACAAAAAGGTCCGTGACCGCGCCTGGTTCTACCTCGGCAAGGTTCGGTTCCAGCGGGGACTATTCGCCGATGCGGAAGCCGCGCTGCGCCAGGTCGGCAAAAAACTGCCCAAACGTCTCGCGGCTGAGCACAAGCTGCTGCTCGCGCAGAGTCTGATGAATCAGGACCGCTTCGACGAAGCGGCCACAGTACTCGAACAATGGAAGGGCCCCGGCGACTGGACCGCCTACGCACGGTTGAATCTCGGCGTGGCGTTTGTGCGCGCGGGCAGGCTTGCGGATGGCGCCGCCGCGCTGGACCGGGTTGGTCGCATCAGCACGCGCAGCGATGAATTGCGCAGCCTGCGTGACAAAGCCAATCTCGCGCTGGGATACGCGTTCCTGCAATCCGAACAACCGGAAGCCGCGCGCGATGTGCTGTCGCGCGTCCGTATCAATGGACCGTTTTCCAACAAAGCGCTGCTGGGCGTTGGCTGGGCAGATGCGCTGCAGGCAGACTATCGCAACGCACTGGTCCCATGGCTCGAGCTCCGCGACCGTGACTTGCTGGACAGCGCCGTGCAGGAATCCCTGCTGGCGGTGCCGTACGCGTTTGGCCGCTTGCAGGCACATGGCTCGGCCGTTGAGCATTACCTGACCGCAATTGGTGCGTTCGATACCGAGATTGCGCGCATCGATCAGGCGATCGAGCGGGCGCGAACCGGCGAGCTGGTTCCTGCCCTGTTGCAAACCGACGATCCGGATATCGGCCGCTGGTATTGGCAGTTGCAGGATGTGCCCGACAACGCGGACGCGCGCTACCTCTATCACCTGGTCGCAAACCACGATTTCCAGGACGGCTTGCGGAACTTCCGTGACTTGCTTGCACTGGGCGGCTACCTGCGCGACTGGTCGACCAAGCTGGACACCTTCGAGGACATCCTGGACACCCGGACGCAGGCTTATGAGCAACGTGTGCCGGTCGTCGAAGCCAGTTTCAGTGCGGAAAACCTGCAGGAACTGCATGCACGCCGCGATGCCCTGGCGGCGCGCCTGGACGAGATTGCCCGTGAACGTGATGTCGCCGGTCTGGCAACGACCGCGGAACGACAGCAATGGGAACTTCTGAGCAGCCTGGAAGACTCGCCGGCGTGGTCGCATGCCGGGGCCGCCGATGCCCGCGACAAACACCGACTGCTAAAGGGTCTGCTGGCGTGGAACCTCGACCGCGACTACAAACTGCGACTGTGGCAGCAGCGCAGCGCGTTGGGCGATCTCGATCAGGTCATTGCCCGGGCCGACGCGGCCGCGGCAAAAATGAACGCGGTCAAAGGCGATATACCGGCCGAAATCGATGGCTACCGCGCCCGACTGGCGGAGCTGCGCCCGCGCCTGGATCGCATGCAATCCGGCGTCACTGTGGCGCTCGGTGGTCAGCGGGAGCACCTGCAGATGCTGGCCGTCACTGAACTCGAGGCCCAGCGCGAGCGGTTGGCGACGTATCGCGTGCAGGCGCGTTTCGCACTGGCCACCATTTATGACCGTGCGAACGCCACAGCCGCGAACCAGGAGCCGCAGCCATGAAACTTGTCATGCTCGTGACAAGTATCAGTCTGTGCGGCGGACTGTGGCCGTTTGGTGGCGGTGAAAAGGAATACGACGAAAAAGACACCATCGCCGATCTGAAGCCCCGGCCCATGGAAATGAAACGTCAGCCCGATGTGGCCGACGGCGCCGCCCTGGCGCGGCAGCAGTACGAGGCTTTTCTCGGCGTTTCGGATGGCTATCCCGGCATGCAGCTCGAAGCCATGCGGCGTCTCGCTGACCTGAATCTGGCTGCCGGTGAAGAGGCCGGCATGGAAGGGCTCGATGACGCGCAGTTCTATGCCGATGCCATCAAGCTCTACGAACAGTTGCTGATCGCCAACCCGGACGCGGCCGAACGCGACCTGATCCTGTATCAGCTCGCGCGGGCCCACGAGATCACCGGCGAGATCGATGCGGCGCTGGGCATTCTGGACGACCTGGTGACCAACTATCCAGCCAGCAAGTTTTACGACGAAGCGCAGTTTCGTCGCGGCGAAATCCTGTTCGTGAACAAACGTTACCGCGAGGCCGAGGCCGCTTATGCCGCGGTCATTACATTCGGGAGTGTTTCCAGCTTCTACGAGCAGTCCCTGTACAAGCACGGCTGGTCGCTGTTCAAGCAGGGCCTGCATGACGAAAGTCTCGACTCCTTCCTGGCACTGCTCGACGCGCGGCTCGATGTCGAGGCCGGACCGGCGGCCGCGTTGGAAGCCATGTCGCGCCCGGACCGCGAGTTGGTCGACGATACCTTCCGGGTGCTGGCGATCAGCTTCTGGTATATGGATGGCGCCGACAGCCTGGACGAGTTGCTGGCACGGCGCGCCGATCTGGCTTACCCGGACTTGTTGTACGCCGGACTCGGTGACCTGTACCTGGACAAGGAACGCTTCCAGGACGCAGCGGAAACCTACGCGGCGTTCGTGGTCATGCGGCCGACGCACGAAGCGGCACCGGGATTGCAGAAGCGAGTCATCGAGGCGTACACACTGGGCCGCTTCCCGAGCCTGGTGCTGGAAGCGAAAGAAGACTACGTGCGCTTTTACGGATTGGACGCAGGCTTCTGGGCCGGCCGCCAACCGGCTAATTACCCGGAGGTCGTCGCGAACCTGAAAGAGAGTCTCAGCGACCTGGCGGGTTATGACCATTCGCGCGCGCAGGCGGACGATGACGTCGAAGCTTATGAGCGAGCTGCGGACTGGTACCGTCGCTACCTCGCTTACTTCCCCGAGGACCCGGACTCGGCGCAGCGCAGTTTCCTGCTGGCAGAAATCCTGAACGAACTCGGCCGCTACGGCGAGGCGACCGACCAGTACCTGGACGCGGCCTATGCGTATGGCCCGCATCCGCAGGCCGCCGAAGCTGCTTACGCCGCGATCCTGGTCGCGCGCCAGCACGAAGCGCAACTTGGACCGGAATTGCTGCCGGCCTGGCGCGCCCGCACGCTGGAAGAATCGCTGCGTTTCGCCGACAGTTTTCCGCAGCACGAGCAGGCTGGACCGGTCCGGACCAAGGTTGCGGAGGAGTTGTTCGAAGGCGGACAGCTCGCGCGCGCCGTCGAAATTGCCGGTCTGGTCGTGACCATGCAGCCACCGGTCGCGATGGAGCTCGAGCGGACGGCCTGGACGGTCATGGCTCACGCGCAATTTGACCTGGCGAACTATGCCGAGTCAGAACAGGCGTATCTGCGGTTGCGCATGCTGCCGCTGGAGGGTGAAGCGATCGCGGCAGAGATCGACGCCCGTATTGCCGCGTCGGTTTACCGCCAGGGTGAGCAGGCGCGTGATGCGGGTGATATCGACACCGCGGTGGCCCAGTTCTTGCGCGTTGGCGCGGCCGCGCCGGGCACGGAGACCGTGCCGGTTGCAGTCTACGATGCCGCTGCCCTGCTGATCAGCGCGGGTCGATACCAGGAGGCCGTTCCGGTACTCGAGGAGTATCGCAACACCTTTCCGGGCCACGAATTCAATGACGACGTCACCCAGAAGCTGGCTGTCGCGCGACGCGAATCCGGTCAGACGGTCGCGGCCGCGATGGAATACGAGCGTGTGGCCAGTCTTGCCAGCGTCGACAACGAGATGCATCGCGAAGCCCTGTGGGAAGCGGTGGAACTCTACGAAGCAGCGGACCGAATCGCGGATCAGCGGCGCGTATATACGGAGATCGTGCAGCGGTTCCCGGCACCGCTGTCGGAGTCCATCGAAGCGCGCCAGAAACTGGCGGACCTGGCGCGTGATGCCAACGATTACCAGGATCGACGCCGCTGGCTGGAAGATATCGTGAAGGCCGATGCGATGGCGAACGTGGAACGTTCGGAAAGAACGCGCACGCTCGCGGCCCGTGCCAGCCTCGAGCTTGCCGAACCGCTGCGAGATGCATTCATCGTTGCGAGCCTGACCATTCCGCTGAAAGACAGTCTTAAGGTCAAGAAGAGTCGCATGGAGCTGGCACTGGCGGCCTACGGCAATGCGGCTGCGTATGGCATCGCCGAGGTCACGACTGCAGCGACCTACCAGATTGCGAACCTGTACTACCGGCTGAGCCAGGATCTGATGAATTCCGAGCGCCCGGCCGAACTGAACGCGGAAGAACTCGAGCAGTACGACATCCTGCTGGAAGAGCAGGCCTTCCCGCTCGAGGAGCAGGCCATCGACATTTTCGCAAGCAATGCGAAGCGTGCCGCCGACGATGTCTATGACGAGTGGGTGCAGCGCAGTTTCGAACGCCTGGCCGAGCTGATGCCCGGCCGTTACGCGAAGTCAGAGAGGAGCGAAAACCTTGTTGCACTATTGGACTGAACGCGCCTGGCCTTGCCTGGCTGCTGCACTGCTGGTCCTGACCGGGTGCGCATCCGCTCCGGAGCGCAGTGAGCAGGCGGTCGAGGTTGATGGCGATAAAGAACCGAGCTATCCGCAGGCGGCGCTGGAAAAATACGCGTACGCGCTGGGACTCATGGACGCTGGTCGGTTTGAAGAAGCCGTCGCGGCCATGCGCAAGCTCACCGAGAAATACCCGGAGTACGCCGGGCCGTACACGAATCTCGCGATTCTTGCGGCGGCGGGCGGCGATGATGACAGCGCCGCGGCATACCTCCAGCAGGCCCTCGACGTTTGCTCGAACTGTGCGCCGACGTTGAACCAGATCGGCATCATGCACCGCAAGGCCGGCCGCTTCGCTGCCGCCGAAGAAGCCTATCTCGCCGCGGTCGAAAACGATCCGTCCTATGCGCTGGCCTACTACAACCTCGGCGTGTTGTATGACCTGTACCGCCAGCAGCACGAGCTGGCGGTCGAACACTACGAGCATTATGTCGCCTTGTCCGGCGATGCCGAGCGCACCAAGCAGGTCGGCAAGTGGATTGCCGATTTGCGCCGGCGGTTGGGTGAGAGCCCGCGCACGGCCCAGGCAGGAGGCGAGCTGTGATGCGCGTTCTCCTGATACCGCTTCTTGTAATCACTTTTTCGGCCAGCGCCACGGAGCCGGCGCCCGGGGACACGGAGGTCCCGGCCGAACCCTTTGCCGGCGCTGCGGCGGCGCCAGCTGATCCGCTGGCGGACGAGATGCCGATTCCGCTGGATCCGCTGGCCGGCGAATCCATGGTGCCGGCCGAGCCGTCGCCGCGCATCATGGCCGCCGCCAGGGACCGCCTGGAGCTGGATTCGACGTCGATTCGCGGCAACCAGGAGCTGCCGCGGGTGCTGACGATCGTGCCGTGGAAGGACCCGGCGCTGGGTGACCTGGTTGGCAAACCGGTGAATAGCCTCGTGGATGAGGCATTGGCACCCGTGGACCGTGAAGTGTTCCGCAGACAGACGTCTTATTTCGATCAATTGTATGGGGGCGCGGAGTGACGCAGGTCACACGGATGTGACCGCAACGAATCGGGCCTGACGACGGTACGACGTTACCGTCGTTGGCCATGTCGAGTGATCTCAGAGGAGGAGAGCAGTCATGGATTTCTATTCCGGAATCGTTAACTTTTTCCAGAACGGCGGGGTCTTCATGTACCCGATTGTCGTCGTGCTGGCGCTGGGAATGGCGATTGCCGTTGAGCGCTGGATCTACCTGAACAAGACCAGCATCAGCAACAAGATCGTCTGGAACAAGGTCACGCCTTTCATAAAGGCTGGCAAGTTCCAGGAAGCCGTCAACGTAACGCAGAAGTCGAAGGCAGCGATCGCCACGATCCTGACTTACGGCCTGCATCGCATCAAATCGGCCGCGCGGCGTGTCGACATCGAAGCGGCCATGGAGGAGAGCCTGATGGAAGTCGTGCCGCGACTCGAAAAGCGCACGCACTATCTGGCGACCTTCGCCAATGTGGCGACGCTGCTCGGCCTGCTGGGCACCATTATCGGCCTGATTCGCGCCTTTACCGCGGTGGCGGCCGCGAACCCGGCAGAGAAGGCCGACATGCTGTCCGCCAGTATCTCGGTCGCGATGAACACGACCGCTTTTGGCCTGATGGTCGCGATTCCGCTCCTGCTGGTGCACACGCTGCTGCAGAGCAAGACCACCGAAATCGTCGACAGCCTGGAAATGGCGTCGGTGAAATTTCTGAACACGATTGACGAACGGCGCCACGAGGCGCAGGCGGCCCAGGCGGCATCATGAGCAAATTCCGCAGCAGGCATCGCCGCCGCGACCCGGCGGATCTGGACATCACAGCGTTCATGAACCTGATGGTGATCCTGGTGCCGTTCCTGTTGATCACAGCCGTGTTCTCCCGCCTGGCGATTCTGGAGCTGAACCTGCCCTCCTCCGGGGATCAGCCCAATGACATGCCGGAGACCATGCAGCTGGAAGTCATCGTGCGCGCCGACCGTCTTGAGGTCGGCGAGCGGAACGGCGGCCTGCTGACGCGCCTGCCGAAGCAGGACGAAGCTCACGACTATGCCGGCTTGACCGAGTACCTGAAAAAGGTGAAAGCCACGTTCCCGGACAAGCTGGACGCCGCCATCCTGCTCGAGCCCGACGTACCCTATGACGTGTTGGTGCAGGTCATGGATGCGGTACGCCTGTTCGAAGAGGTCGAGCTGGACGAACACGGCCAGCCGGTGAGTGAGCCCATCAAGGCGGAATTGTTTCCGGAGATTTCCATCGGCGACGCGCCGGTGTTGAAACGGAGCTGAACCATGCAGATGTCCAAACGCGCCAAGCGGATGGAGAAACGCAACCTGCGGGGCAAGCGCGGTGTTGCGCTGAACCTCGTGTCCCTGATGGATATCTTTACGATCCTCGTGTTCTTCCTGCTGGTGAACTCGTCGGACGTGGAAGTTCTGCCAAATGCGAAGGACGTGCAGCTGCCGGAATCCGTCGCCGAACAGAAAGCGCGTGAGAACGTCGTGGTGCTGGTAACCGGCGAGCAGATCCTGGTGCAGGGCACACCTGTCGCCAACGTCGATCAGGTCATGCGAGGCAAGAGCATCGTGATTCCAGCGCTGGAGAGTGCGCTGCGTCAGCAGACCGATCGCGTCTTGCGGAAGGCGTCGATGGCCGAGGTCATCGATCGCGAGGTTACGATCATGGGCGACCGGGAACTGCCTTACCGTTTGCTCAAACGAGTAATGGCGACCTGCACCGCCGCGGATTACGGGCGGATATCGCTGGCCGTACTGCAACGCGCACCGTCGCGTCAGGCCGCCGTGAACAACCGCGCAGAGCCGAAGGGGTAAGACACCAGTGATTGCTTTCTATCGGGTTTACGCGCTGCCCTGGGAACTGGGCCTGGAGCAGGACGATGATTTTCGCGAGCTGCTCAAGCGCGTCGTCATCGGGGTCTTCGTCCTCGCGGTGGTGTTCTCCTTTCTGCCGGTGCCGGAGATTGACCGCGCCGAGATCGAGGAAGTCCCACCACGCTTTGCCAAGCTTCTGCTGGACAAGCCCAAGCCGCCACCGCCCCCGCCGGTGGTGAAAAAGGAGCCTGAAAAGCCGAAGCCGGAGCCGGACAAACCCAAGCCCGTCGAGAAAAAGGTCGTCGAGGTCAAGCCGGATCCGAAGCCCAAGATCGACAAGACCGAGCAGGCCCGTAAGAAGGCCGCCATGGCGGGACTGCTGCCCTTTGCCGATGAGCTGGCCGACCTGCGTGATAACGAGGCGGTCGCCAGTGTTGCCAACAAGCGCAACCTGGCGGGCGCGGCCGGTGCTGCGGCGCGTTCCGAACGTTCGATGATTACGTCGTCTGCCGGCCGTGCCAGCAGTGGGATCAACACCGCCAGCATGAGTCGTGACACTGGCGGCGCGGGCCTGGTTGGCCGGGACACGACGACGGTGTCCAGCACGGTCGCCGGTTTGGACGCCCAGCGGCCCGAGGCGGAGCGCTCCGGCGATCCGGACCGACCGGCGCGCAGCCGTGAAGAAATCGAGATGGTTTTCGACAAGAACAAGGGTGCGATTTACGCCTTGTACAATCGGGCTTTGCGTCGCGACCCGAGTTTGCAGGGCAAACTCGTACTGCGCCTGACCATCGAGCCATCGGGTGCGGTGTCAATGTGCGAAGTGGTCTCCAGCGAGCTGGAAGATGACGAACTGCAGCGCAAGCTCGTGCAGCGCGTGAAGCTGTTCCGCTTCGTCGACAAGGATGTCGCACCGGTTACGACAACCAAGCCGATAGACTTCTTCCCGGCCTGACGACGGTCAAGTGTGCCGGGAAACGGCTCGCAGCGGATTATGCCGCTCACTTAATCTCGCTGCGCCATCCCTGGCGCCGCTCGAATCGTTTCGGCCTCGCTTGTGCTGTCCCTGCACCGCTCGACCTCTACGACGCTCGCGGTCAAATCCGCTGCGAGCCGTTTCCCGGCACGACAGACTTGATTAATCGGTGGCCGGTTGTTCAGCGGCCGACCTGGCGGGCCGCGGTGGCGAGAACTCGCCGCAGCGACTTACCAAACTAGGAGCAAGGCGAATTATCGCCGGCGCGGCCCGCACGAACGTGTAGAAAACCGGCCTGCCGATCAGAGTTCGCTGCAGGACGAACCGAACCTGAAGCACGAATAGCAACGGTGATGGGCGAGCATGATACGCGCCCGCATCGCGTGAGTGAGGTTACTGCCGAGATCGTAGGTCGGGTCGTCATCCACCAGCGTGCAGGCGTAGACCCGCATGCGGCCGCCCACCTTGATGACCATCTTGCTGAACGCGCACATGAATGCGCGCCGCGTTTGCTCGGTCTGGTAACGCGTCATGCAGTCCTCGGTGACGTCCGGCACCTCGCGCGTCGCGCCCGGCACATCGAAATCGGGAAAAGCCACAATGCGAATGTCATCCGGCAAGCCGCTGTCCCGGAGTATTCCCTGAAACTCTGCATCGACCGCGTCGCTGTCTTCGTCGGGCTCCATCTGCCGCGCCAGCGACACGTGAAATCCCATGTCATGCAGTTCGCGCATCCCTTGCAGGGCCTTGTCGAAATTACCGGCGCCTCGACCAGCGTCGTGGCGCTGGCGATCGGGCCAATCAATACTGATGCGGAAGGAGATGGGATACGCCGTCTCCGTCAATCGCCTGATCTGGTGCAACCGTTTGAGCACCGGGTCCGTGCCGTTGGTCAATACGAGGCACGGTCGACGGCTCGCAGCGTACCCGAGGATATTGACAAAGTCCTTGACGATAAACGGCTCGCCACCGGTAAATGAAAATTGCTGGACGCCGAGCGACACGGCCTCATCCATGAACGGCCGGGCATCTTTCAGCGTGATGCGCTGCAGGCGATTATCGCCGGGCTTGGAACCCTCCAGGCAGAACGGGCAGTCGAGATTGCAGGCCGTACCGGTGTGGAACCACAGCTCATCGAGCGCATGCGGCTGGATATAGCCGCGCGGCTGGCCATCGGCGGCCACGAAAAAGTCTCGCTGAGTTCTGGTCAACATTCAGTCATGCCCTTGCTGTCCTCTATCGGACGATAATGACGCGCCAGGGTTCCCGGGGAAATGCCCGCGAGGTAGCCCAGTGCCAGGATCCGGTTGGCCAGGCTGCGGCGCAGCCAGCCGTCCCGCTCCCAACGCCGCGGCGAGACCCCGATAGCTTGCGCGGCGCGATGGAACCGGCCCTGTCGTCGCAGGGCGCGGATCAGCGGGACCTCCTCGAACAGCGGTTGGTCCGGGAATCCGCCGGCCTGACGGTACGCGTCCGCGCGCGCGAATAATCCCTGGTCACCGTACGGCACTCCGATCCGGGTGCGCCAGTTGATCAGGGTCTGCAGCACCGATTTGTGCCAGCGTGGCGAACCGGTGAAGCGAAACCGGAAATATCCGCCCACAGCGCCGGCTCGGGCTGCCTGTCGAATCGCCCGGGCTCCATCCCCCGGTGGTTCGGCATCGGCATGCAGAAACCACAGCAGCTCGCCGCTGGCCGCGTCGGCGCCGCGCGCCAGTTGCCGACCGCGGCCAGCATCGGACGCGACATAGATCGCGCCGTGCTGCTCGGCCTGTTCACGACAATCCGGACTGCGCGCGCCGTCGACGACAATGATTTCCTCCGCGCTATCGAGTGCGCGACCGAGTCGCTCCAGCAGATTGCCCAAGGCCGGCTCTTCGCCGAGCACCGGGATGACAATACTGAGCTTCACTGCAGCCACCTCGTGACACGATTCAGCAATGCCTGGCGGGACGGCCGGGAGTCGTTCGCGAGTTCGTGGCGCAGACGGTGCAGGTCGACCAGTCGATCGACATCGAAGCGGGTGGGCAACTGGAAAACTCGCAGACTCGAGCGCTCGCAAGCGGCCCGCAGGGCATCCCCGAGCGCGGCTGTTTCCCACGGCAAGGCCTGGAGTTCCGGCCAGGGCGTCGAGGCCCCCATCAGAGTGACCCCGCCATCTGCAGCCGGGCCCAGCACCACGTCGCCGGCTTCCAGCTGCGTGATCGCGAGGTCATAGTCATCTGCAGTCAGCGATGGGGCGTCACTCCCGATGAACACCAGTCTGTGATGACCCTGTTGCCGCAGCTCACGATCTACAGTCGCGATGCGCTGGCCGAGCGTGCCGGGAGGCTGCGGGCAGACAGCGCACGTGCGCGGCAGCAAATGACCGGCCCAGTCCGAATCAGCCGCGTCAGCCGGAGCGATGACAACCGCGCCGGGCCAAACCGCTGCATCCGCGAGCGCGGCTTCGAGCAGGCCGTCCGCGATGTCGGCGGCGGCCTCGTCACCGATTTCAGCAGCGAGACGGCGTTTGCCGTGACCGACTCGGGGACGGCGGCAAAACAGCGCGAGCGTCGGTGATAGGCTAGGTTCCGGGCGCATGGAGCGGAAGCATACCGTGCTTCATGGAACCTTTTTCCCGCGTGTTGGACCAACACCAGAGCCGACCCCGGAGGAGAATCGATGCGCGCTGAAGTGCAACGCTATTACGGTGAAACGCTGCAATCGACAACCGATCTGCGCACTACAGCCTGTTCGACGCCGGATGCGCCGCCCGCTTACCTGAAAGCGGCGCTTGGGAATGTACATGAGGAGGTCCTGGACCGTTATTACGGTTGTGGACTGGTTTTGCCGGAAGCGCTGGACGGTGCCCATATACTTGACTTGGGCTGCGGCGCCGGCCGTGATTGCTATGTGCTGGCGCAACTCGTCGGCGAGCAGGGGCGGGTGACCGGTGTCGACATGACGCCGGAGCAACTTGCTGTCGCACGTCGTCACCAGGATTTCCATACGCGCCGGTTCGGCTACCGGCAATCGAACGTCGATTTCGTCGAAGGTGACATCGAGAGGCTGGCAGACCTTGGCTTGCCGAATGAGAGTGTCGACCTGATTGTCTCCAACTGCGTGATCAATCTGGCGTCTGACAAGCGCGCTGTGCTCGAGCAGGCCTGGCGCTTGCTACGCCCCGGTGGTGAGCTGTACTTCGCCGATATCTATGCCGATCGCCGGATTCCGCCCGAACTGCGATCGGATCCGGTGTTATACGGAGAGTGTCTGTCGGGTGCTCTCTACTGGAACGACTTTCTGCGGCTGGCGCGACTGTCCGGTTTCCTGGATCCGCGACTGGTTGACTCGAGAATGGTCGCCGTGACGGACTCCCAGCTAGTCGCCCGGCTCGGTGACATCCGTTTCGTATCCGCGACCTATCGGCTGTTCAAGTTGCCTGGGTTGGAGGCCGCCTGCGAAGACTACGGCCAGGCAGTCTGCTATCGCGGCACCGTCCCACATTTCTCCGCGGCTCTGAGCCTCGATCGCGGACACCGTTTCGAAACGGGTCGGGAAACGCCGGTTTGCGGCAACAGCTACCGGATGGTGGCCGAGAGTCGGTTTGCCGAACACTTCGACTTTCCGGCCCGCGCCCGCGCACATCGCGGCCTGTTTGCCGGTTGCGGAACCGCCGACCCCTACGTTGGCGCCGGCGCGGCAGTGGCGGGAGATTGCTGCTAAGCAACACGGCGCGCGAACCGGCGCGCCACAGGGCCCGGCGCGCTTCACGAGCAGTTGATGGTACTTCCAGTAACTAGTTGATTGAAGTGAATAATCACTCTTTGCTGTAGGCCAGCATCCGGGCGTCATTCAGATTCTCCTAGCGCCCACGGATCAGTCAGTTATACTGCCCACCACCCGCTGCCAGCGGGTCCAGAACCGGCCAACAGAGCATTACTAAGTGTCGGTTTTCCCGGGCAGCGCCGCTGTCCGCAAACTGCCGGACGTTCTCGCAACGGTCGGCTAAGACAATCAGTTTGTGCCAGGCGCCTTGCCAGTCGTGCTGCCGTCGCCCGTGTCGGGGATAACCCTTCGGTAGAACAACGGCGGGGCGCCTGGCCAACCTCAACGGCACTCTCTGAAGCGCTGCAGCTCGAGCTCACGGAGCTGGTCCTTCCAGCGGCGGCCCTGACTGGCGGTATACCCGCCGCGGCGTTTCGACTCGAGCTTCCTGATTCGTTCGTCCAGGCGTTCGCAGGCGGCCTCCTGCTTTTCTTTGTCACTGTCGTGCGCCATAGCACCGGGCAGCCAGAACAGGCTTAGCGCGCATAGCAATGACAGCAGGTTCTGATTAGACATAATCCCGAGCTTCGCCAGCTGTGTGCCTCGCGACCAGTGTCCAAAATACCTGGAACGGCGCGTAATCGCGGCGCATCGGCGTATCGCTACGGTGGCAGGGTTTATGCGCCGGCGGGTAACGGCTGGGTCGCAATTACGTATTCGGCCACCGGCATGCCCCCGATCAGGTGCTCCTGGATGATGCGCTCGAGCACCTCCGGTGTGCAGTTGCGGTACCAGGTGCCATCGGGGTAGACCACTGCAATGGGGCCGGCTGTGCACACCTGCAGGCAGTTGACCTTGCTGCGGAAGACGCCTCCGGCGCCGGTGAGTCGCAACTGGATCAGACGTTTTTTCAGATAGTTCCAGGATTCGAGACCGGCCGCCTTGTCACAGCACTTTGGTGTGCTCTGATCACAGCAGAGCAGCACGTGGCGCCGCATGTTCGTCACACCGATCCTGTCCAGTTGTTCTTGCAGCGTCAGGCGCGGGTCATAGTTGCCCATGGCGCTCCCCGGTCCAATCGGTCGCTAGCTTAAACCGATGACGCGACCTGTTACAGCGAGGTCATGTCCGCGAATAAAGCTCCTGAATCACTGGGATTGGCAGTTGTCCGCCAGCCGGCTTCGGTTTTCCGAGGTGTTGCTGTCGGCCGGCCGGCCGTTACACTGCGCGTCCCTTTCAGGGTCACAGTGATTGCAGGAGCAAGCAATGAGCGCGGGTACCGAAACCAAGACAATTATGGAGTTTCTGACCGAGAATCCAGACGTGGATGTCTCGAACGCCTGGGAACGCTGCTGGAATACTCACTCCGGCATCGTCGACCGGATTCGTGCGCGCTTCGATGTCAGCAAACATCATTCCTGCGAGGGCGAGGACTATTTCCAGTCACCCGATGGTCAGCTGGAGGGCTCATTCAATGCGTATACGGGGGAAGGAGTCGACTGGCTGGTGCATTCGTGGATTGGCAACCGTAAGGCCAGCATCCTCGATATGAACGCCACCTGTTTCCTGGGCCAGCAGACACGTGTTCCGCACCTGTGCGTGATCTTCGGCACGATCCCGAAGCTGTATTTCTATGCGGAGTACACGCCGCGCGCCGATCTGCGTACGAATTACGAGTACCTGCAGAAGTACTACGAACCCGCCAATGAAGACTTCCTGAAATTTCGCGCCGATCCCAACTGGACCCGCTTCGTCAGTCACGGCACCTATCTGCGCGCGCTGATGTCACCCGTGGCCGTGAGCTCGACCGCAGAATTGACCGACGACAATATTGATACGTGCGAGAAGTTCCTGGTTGGCTTCGTCGACCGGTGGTTCCGCTGGCTGGATGACGCCGAAGAAGTGCCGGAAGAAGAGCGTGCAGCTCAGCAGGACTATGATTTCATGGTGCGCGAGCTCGGCTATCGCACCGACCCGATGAACGTCCTGCCGCAAAAGGTCTTCGGGCAGGAGGAATTCGAGCGTCGGCTTAACCTGCGTATCGGGACCGAGCAAATGGCCGAAGCCCGGCGCGCATAAAAAAAAGGGTCAGAGCCGCCACTCTGACCCCCTGGTTGCCGGCCTGCCGGGTGGCTGCGTCGCCCCCGGCAGCAGGCCGGCGGTCACAGACCGAGCATGGCCGGCAGCGTCGCCAAGGGGATCATTAACGCGATCACGGCCACCAGGATCTCGTCTCTGCGATCAAAACCTTTTGTTTCTCTACGTTTCCACATTGCTCTAGCTCCTTCTACTGTCACCCATCCGGGATGTTGAAAATATAGGGCTGACCCCGGTCCGATTCCTTTCGCGGGGGTAACAGCCTGTAACAATTTGTAACCGCTTGAATGGCTTTGTATTCAACGGGTTACAATGCGATTCCAGTGATACTCGGAAACCCGCGCCCGCGCCCGGCGCATTGCACCGGAACCGCGGCGGGATTGATGTGATCCATGACCAAGATTTTGCTGATCGATGACGATGAAAAGCTCGGCGGATTGTTGAGCAACTATTTCGACCGCTTCGATCTCGAGCTGGTTGCGGCCACGCATCCGGACGATGGCCTGGCCAAGCTGAAGAGTGAACAGCCGGACCTGGTCATCCTGGACGTGATGCTTCCCGGCCAGGACGGTTTTGAGGTCTGCCGCACGATTCGGAAGACCAGCGCCGTGCCGATCGTGATGTTGACGGCGCGTGGCGAGGTCACGGATCGGATCGTGGGCCTGGAACTGGGCGCCGATGACTATTTGCCGAAGCCGTTCGAACCCCGTGAGCTGGTCGCCCGCATTCAGAACGTGCTTCGGCGGAGCGGATCTCGCAGCGATGTCGACGGCGTGCTGCGCTACGCAGGCTTGGAGATCAACCCGGACAAACGCGCTGCGTTTCTCGATGGCGAACCGCTGGATCTCACGACCATGGAGTTTCAGTTGCTGACGTTGCTCGCGGCCAATCCCGGCAAGGTCTATTCGCGTGACGATATTCTCAACGAGCTGCGCGGCATCGATGCGCAGCTGTTTTCGCGCTCGGTCGATATTCTGGTCAGTCGACTGCGCAACAAGCTCAAGGATACGGCGAAGCAACCCCGCTTCATCAAGACAGTCTGGGGCGCGGGCTATACCTTCGTCGGTGAGGAGTCATTGGCATGATCGATGCGATCACCCGGTCACTGTCAGCACGTCTGCTGGCAATCTTTCTGCTCACGTCGCTGGCCTACGGCGTCGCGTCCCGGTACACGGTGGAGTTCGTGCTCGACCGCGACTACCTGCGCGAAATCGTTGGCGCGCATATGAGCCGGTATACGAAGTACATGCTCGATGATCTCGGCTATCCGCCGAGTGTGGAGCGCGCGCAGGCCATTATTCAGGACAATCCTTACGATATTCGCATCGACGGCCCCGGAGTGACCTGGTCCTCGGATCCCGATTTCCCGACCGCCGAGGAAATCCCGTTCGAGGACAGTGAGTTTCTGGAACGCATTCGCGCCAGCGCCGATGCTGACAGCACCTGGGTCGACGCGATCAACCGCCTCGGTTTCGCCCGGCATGACCGGCATTCCTTCGTGCGCGTCGACGAAGGTGAGTACATCATCCTGTTCTCCGCCCCGAAAATCGCCGTGCGACCGGGAGCCGATCTCACCTGGCCGTTAATCGGGTTCATTTCCGTGCTCGTGCTGGCCGGTTGCTACTTCGCGGTGCGCTGGACCATCAGGCCGATCCAGTGGATCAAGGCCGGTGCTGACCGGATTGGTCAGGGCGAACTCGACTATCGCATCCCGGTTACGCGCAAGGACGAGTTGGGGGAGCTCACGAAAGAAATCAACCAGATGGCCGACGACGTGCAGGACATGCTGGAAGCCAAACGCCAGATGTTGCTGGCAATCAGTCACGAACTCCGGTCGCCGCTGACGCGCACCAAAGTTGCGCTCGAGTTTCTCGACGATTCTGAATCCCGGCGCAGCATCATGGAAGACATCGCGGAAATGGAACGGCTGATCGACGACTTGCTCGAGAGCGAGCGGCTGAATACGCGCCACAGCCCGTTGCAGCGGGCCGAGATCGATGTCGGGGCGATGCTGGAGAATCTGCTCGCTGAGGAGTTCGTTGATTTGCCCAACCGGCTCAAACTCGGGGTCGAGAATGGACCGGTCCATGCCGCCGTCGACGCGACCCGGGTGCGGTTGCTGGTCAGGAACTTGCTGACGAATGCGCTGTGTTACTCACCGGCCGATGGGGATCCAGTGCAGCTTGTGGTGCGACGTGTCGCTGATTCGACGGAGATTCGCGTCACCGATCACGGGAGCGGCATGTCGCCGGAGCAGGTGGCCCGCGCGACCGAGCCCTTCTATCGGGCTGACCCGGCGCGGTGTCGCGATACCGGCGGACTCGGCCTCGGTCTCTACCTGTGCCGGCGCATCGCCGAAGCGCACGGTGGCCATCTCGACATTGCCAGCCGGCCGGGGCAGGGTACGGTGGTGACCGTCGTTCTGCCAGACAATGCGGAGGTTGGCTGACACACGATGACCGAGCACGATTCGCCCTTTAGCACCCCTTTGCCATTTCTCGAGCACGTAAAGGACGCGGAAAAACACTTCCTGTCCGGGCGGCGGAATCGCGGTGCCGACCTGGAAAGTGCGGTGCGCATGTTTCTGGAGTTCCTGAAGGGTTTCGAGGAGCTCGACTTCGCCGGGCCCTGTGTCACCGTGTTCGGCTCGGCGCGTTTCGCGGAGGACCACGAGTATTACCAGCTTGCCCGTGAACTCGGCGGGCGGCTGGCCGGTGATGGCTACGCCGTAATGACCGGCGGCGGGCCCGGCATCATGGAAGCGGCGAATCGCGGTGCGCGCGAGGCCGGCGGGCTTAGTCTTGGCTGCAACATCCGGCTACCTAAAGAACAGGAGCCGAATGCCTACCTCGACCGCTTCGTTGAATTCGAGCACTTTTTCGTTCGCAAAGTCATGCTGGTCAAGTACTCCACCGCGTTCGTGGTCATGCCCGGCGGCTTTGGCACGCTGGACGAGGCTTTCGAAGTCGTGACGCTGATCCAGACCGGCAAGCTGGAGTCTTTCCCGATCGTCGGCATGGGCGGCGGTTATTGGGAGGAACTGCGCGACTTTGTGCGCAAGGCGCTGATTCCCGCCGGCACAATTGACCCCGAAGACGCGTTGTTGATCAGCCGGGCCGACGATGTCGACGAGGCAATAGAGATAATCAGGCGTGCCGCCAGCTAGGCGGCAGGCGGCCAAAACCCTTCGCTCGGAGCTGCGCGGGTGACTTCCCGCATGCTGGTGGTGGTCTTGACGTCGATTGCGGCGACGGCCCATGCAGCGGAGCCGCCGCACCGCTTCGAACTGACGCCCTTCATCGGTTATCGCGTCGGTGGCTCATTCGAAGATGATGAAACCGGCGAGTCCTTCGATCTCGACGATGATTCGAGTTTCGGGCTCGTGCTCAACATCCGGGACAAGAGTTTTACGCAGTGGGAATTTGGCTGGTCGCACCAGGAAACGGCGGTCGACGTCGGCACTGTTGGCGGCGTGCCGGCGAAGCTGGACCTGGATATCGACTATTTCCAGGCCGGCGGCACATACCTGTGGGACGGGGAGCTGGCGCGACCGTTCCTGGTCGCGACCCTCGGGGCAGCGCACCTCAGCCCCGGCAAGGGTGGCGGCAGCTCCGAAACATATTTCGCATTCTCGATCGGCGGGGGCTGGAAGCTGTGGCCGACCAAACGATTCGGCCTGCGACTGGAAGGTCGCTTCTTTGGCACGGTCATTGACAGCGACAGCAAGATCTTCTGCGTGTCCGACCCGGGCGGGGGCCAGGCGGGCTGCCTGTTTCGCTCGAGTGCCGACATTCTCTGGCAGTTCGAGCTGATGGCCGGCGGGGTGGTCAGGTTTTAGCGTTCGGTACCGTGCCGTTACCAGCGGTCTTGCGAGCGCGTTTGCGAAAGAACGCCCTCGACATGGCCAGTGCCTGCCAGGCCCGATGCAAGTCGCCATCGAGCAGCATGCGTTCCACGCCGCAGCTGCCGTCGAGCCGGCCCACCAGTGCCCGCGCCTGTTCGCGTCGCTCCCTGAATACCTGCCGCTGCAGGCTGGCTTCGCGATCATCGCCGGCGGCTGGCAGACAGGCCTCGACGTCAGCAATCAGGGCCCGAATGTCTTCGAGTGCCCTGTCAGGTGAAAAGGCGGCGTCCTTGCCGAGCGTTTCATCCATGATCAGTGAATTCTGCGCCGTTCCGGCGCCTGAGTCCGTTAGCTTCTTCACATTAATCGGGTAGCATTATTGCCATTCACGCCATGCGACCAGCGAGCCAGGAGCGCATCCATGACAGCGATTGAGCAACCCGATACGACCTTCGACGACACCGCGCGCCAGACCGTAGAGCTCGGGAACCGGGTGCTTGACCAGGATGGCGCGGCCGACAGCTGGGAGGTGGCCTCCGGCCTGCTCGCCGGTGCCGTCCAGTTCTGGCTCTTCTCGCGGCAACCCTGCGACGACCCGTTCTGTGAGGCCTGCGCAGAGGTCAGCACGGCGCAGCGGCGGCTGAAGATGTTGCTGGAGGAGGTCCAGGAACTGGCCGAAACCAGCGACTATTTTGAATCTGTGCGGGACGCCGGAGCCGGCACGCACTAGTCCCGAGCTGCGGTTTTCTCGCATACAGGCGGGCCGATGCCCTGTGCTATAGTCCGCGCCCTTTTCCGGACACCGAGAATGGAGTGATGGGCAAGATTCACGTTACTGATCGCGAGGGCGGTCAGCACGAACTGGAAGTCGAGTATGGCGACAGCCTGATGGAACCGCTGCGCGACCTCGACAGCGGTGGCATCGAGGCACTGTGCGGCGGCATGTGCTCCTGTGCAACCTGCCACGTGTTTGTTGAACCCGAATGGTTTGCGAAGCTCGATGAGCGTCAGGACGATGAACTGGAGTTGCTCGAGGGGACCGAGTGTTTCGACGACAACACGTCGCGACTGGGATGTCAGATCACAATGCGCGAGGATCTCGACGGCATTGTCGTGAAGATTGCGCCAGAGGAATAAATCACTCGATGAAGCTCTACCACGTTTCGAAGTCGCGCTCGACCCGAATCCTGTGGTTGCTCGAAGAACTCGGGCTGGAATACGACTGTGAAGCGATGCCCTTCGGACCGGAGGCGCTGCAGAGCCCCGACTACCTGGCCATCAATGCGTTTGGCAAAGTGCCGGCCCTGATCGACGGTCCGGTCACGATGGCGGAGTCCGTCGCCATCGTGCAGTACATCCTGGATCGCTACGCCGACGGTGCCCTGGAACCCGATCGCGACGCGCCGGAATACGGCAAATTCCTGCAGTGGCTCGAATTCGGCGAGGCAACGCTGATGGGTCCGGTGGCCAATATCATGCTGCATGGGCAGTTTCTGCCTGAAGCGGAACGCGATAGCCGCAGTCTGGAGCGCAATCGCAAAACGCTGAGCGCTTATCTCGGCGTGCTCGACGAAGAACTGGCCGATCATAAGTATCTTGTTGGAAATGACTTCACGGCTGCGGATATCGTCGTGGGCTACGGCATCTTCGCCCTCAAACTCTTTCGCGAAATGCCGACAGGCTTCGCGAATGTCGAGAACTGGTTCGAGCGCCTGAGCGCCCGGCCGGCCTACCAGAAGGCCACTGCCGCCTGACTCCTGCCCGCGATCACGCGGTCATGGCACTGGATTACGACGATCTGAAATCACGCCGCAGCAGCGGGGTGCCAATCGCGTGGCGCGACCGCGATGTCATGTTATACGCGCTGGCTGTCGGGATGGGCCGCGACCCGCTTGATCCGCGAGAACTGGCGTTCGTCTACGAGGGTGGGGGCCTGCAGGTCTTGCCGAGTTTCGCCAGCGTGTTGGCCGCTACCGACTTGCTGGAGGGCTGCGGCTGGGACTACCGCCAGGTCTTGCATGGCGCGGAGCGCCTGCAGTTGCATCGGCCACTTAGCGACCAGGGCGAAATCCTGACTGCGGCGCGCGTCGCACGGGTCCGAGACCTTGGCAGCCGCCGGGGTGCGTATCTCGATCTGGAGGTCGCCGCCGTACGGGCGGGCGACGAAGCGCCGGCCTTTACAGTGGAGCGCACACTGGTGGCTCGCGGGGATGGGGGCTTTGGTGGTCCAACGGACCGCGGGCCCGCCCCGCATGCATTGCCCGATCGCAAGCCCGATCTGGTCTGTGATTTACAGACGCATCCCAACCAGGCCCTGCTGTATCGCCTGTGCGGCGACCGCAATCCGTTACACGCCGATCCGGCCCTCGCGCGCCGGCTGGACCAGCCCGCGCCGATCCTGCATGGCCTGTGCACCTGGGGGATTGCCTGTCGCGCGGTTCTGGGCACGATCTGTGAGTACGATGCAACCTTGATCCGCACGCTGGAAGGGCGGTTCTCCGCGCCGGTGTTCCCCGGTGAAAAACTGGTGACGGAAATGTGGCAAGACGCGAATATCGTGTCATTTCGGGTGCGCGCCGCCGAACGCGACATCGTGGTGTTGAGCCACGGCCGCTGCGAACTGGCCACCTGACGATGGACCGGCCGGGTTGTGGTCTCCGTCGATGTTGCCCTAGAATCGCGCCGGTTCGTTTGGGGCGGTAGCTCAGCTGGGAGAGCGCCACGTTCGCAACGTGGAGGTCGGGAGTTCGATCCTCCTCCGCTCCACCAATTTCCTTCTAAGTCTCGGTTTTTTTGGGACATTCCCGTTTGCGAACCCGGTCAGTACCGGCGCCCGCGCCGGGAATTGTGAACCCGTTCCGGATGTCAACATAACGCGCCAGCAGAATACGTTGATCTGCCAACCAGTCCGGCAATGCCGGGTTATGGACTGACATGATCAAGCCGCCGCTACCGCATGATGAAACGCTGCGCCTGAAGTCGCTGCATTCGCTGAAAGTGCTGGATACCGAGCCCGAGGAACGCTTCGACCGAATCACCCGACTCGCACGCAGGATTTTCGATGTGCCAATCGCGCTGGTGAGCCTGGTGGACGGCGATCGCCAGTGGTTCAAGTCGCGCATCGGGCTGGATGCCACCCAAACGCCGCGGGACATTTCGTTTTGCGGCCATGCAATCGTGGGTAGCGATATCTTCGTCGTCGGCAATACGAAAGACGACGAGCGTTTTTGCGATAACCCGCTGGTGACCGACGATCCCAATATCCGCTTCTACGCGGGCTATCCGCTGCGTGCGCCCAACGGCTTGCGCCTGGGCACGCTGTGCATCATCGATTACGAACCCCGGGAATTTTCGACAGCCGATGCGGAGAATCTGCAAAGCCTGGGTGAACTGGTCGAAGCGGAACTGTTCTCCGTGACACTGGCTACCACCGATGAACTGACCGGCCTGTCGAATCGGCGTGGATTTATGGCCGTCGCACCCCATGCGCTCGCGCTGTGCCAGCGCGCCAACCTGCCGGCGACCCTGGCGCTGATCGATCTGGATGGTTTCAAGGAAATCAACGACAACCTCGGCCATGAGGACGGCGACGCCGCGCTGAAGGAATTCTCGCGTTGTCTGATCAAGTCCTGCCGGGAATCCGACATCGTGGCACGAGTGGGTGGGGACGAGTTCTATGGGCTGTTCAGTGGCAGCAAGATCGACCAGCTGCAGGCGGCGTTTGACCGGCTGACCGACAGCCTCGCCGAGAGCAACACGGCGCGCGACCCGCGTTTCCCGATCCGGTTTTCGGCCGGCGCCGCAGTCTACGAGCCGCCGGCGCAGCCGGACCTTGATGCACTGATGCGGGCCGCTGACGAGGTGATGTACGAGCGCAAACGGAGCCGCGCAGCGGCCAAAGCCGGTTGACCTTGATAGTTTGCTGCGAATGCACAAGCCGGAACTGCGTGGCACTTTGACGCTGGCGCGCAGCCCCGGACGGGCCCGACAGCGAAATTGTGATCGCCATCACGTTTGTCTGACCGGCGCGAGGCTTATGTTTGTTTTTAGCAATGAATAGCCTGGTATTGCAGGATGAGATGGTTTCGTTTTTTCTTCCGGCGTAAAGAAGAGCCGCAGGACAGCCGGATCTATACGGTCGGCAAGACGCGTCCGCGTCGGCCGCTGCCGCCGCCCGTGCCGCGCAACGTGCCGGAGCCGGACCCCATATTTGGCGATACCAGCGCGTTGACCATCCAGGGCGACGAAGGCATGCCCAACGACAACCCGTACGACACGGCTTCCTGGAAAATGGATCCTGAGAAAGGCCTGCGCCGCGTCGACGATGACAAGACCGTCACGAAAGAACGCGGCCACAAGACCAGCGAAAACAATCCCTACGATACCGGGACCTTCCGCAAAGGCTGGTAAGACTACAGGCGCAACGCGCCGTCGATATCAAAACAGCGTCCCGACACGTAGTCGTTCTGCAGAATGAACTCCACCGTGTGGGCGATTTCGTCCGGCTGACCCATGCGCTTGAGCGGGATTCCCGACGTCAGTTTTTCACGCGCTTCGGGCTTCATCCCCAGGACCATCTCCGTTTCTATGAATCCGGGTGCAATCGACGCCACGCGGATACCGTAACGAGCCAGCTCCTTGGCCCACACTACTGCCATTGCCTGCACACCGGATTTGGCGGCCGAGTAGTTCGTCTGACCCATGTTGCCGGCCCGCGAAATGCTCGCGATGTTGATGATGACGCCTTGCGCACCGTTTTTGACCATGCGTTCAGCGGCCTCGCGACCACAGAGAAACACGCCGGTCAGGTTCACGTCGATCACCGACTGCCACTGCTCCAGACTCATTTTCGAGAGCACTTCCCCGTCTTTGTATTTCAGTAGCAGCGCATCCCGGGTGATACCCGCATTGTTGACCAGCGCGTCAACGGTGCCGCAATCGTTGACCACCTGGTCGAACAGCCCGATCACGTCCGCTTCGCTGGCCACGTTGGCCGCATAGGTCCTGACGGTTGCACCCGCCGCTTCGCAGGCGCTGGCACAGTCGGTCAGGCTGGCGGCATCGAGATCGACCAGGGCCAGGATGGGACCGTGTGCCGCGAGCCGACGGGCCATGGCCGCCCCGAGACCTCGTGCAGCGCCGGTAATCACGATGACTTTGCCCTTGATATCCATAAAGCTCCCCGTCGATGTCTGGTCGGAAAGCCGCGTATGGTACCGGTTGGCAACAAAGCGGTGTAGGCGGGGACTGCCAGCTTGTTAGCAGTTTGAACGGCAGCGGCTTGGCTTCTAGCATCAAGCGCAGGAGGACAGGCTCATGCAAGATCGATTCAGCCTCGCCGGTCGCACAGCAATGGTTACCGGAGCGAGCAGCGGACTCGGACGTCACTTCGCCGATACGCTGGCTGCGGCGGGTGCGACCGTGGTGCTGGGTGCCCGGCGTCGGCGACGCCTGGATGAAGCCGTGGATCAAATAGCCGCCGTTGCCGGTCGGGCCTTCGCGGTGGACCTGGATGTTACCGACCCGGGTTCGGTCACCGCGGCGTTTGCGGCGGCCGAAGCCGAGTGCGGATTGATCGACATCGTGATCAACAACGCCGGCACGGTGACCGGCGGCCGTGCGGAGGAGACTTTGCTCGACGACTGGCAAATGGTGGTCGATACGAACCTGACCGGTGTACACCTCGTGGCCGCAGAAGCAGCGCGGCGACTCATCGCGGGCGGCAGGCCCGGCAGCCTGGTCACCATCGCGTCGATACTCGGCCTGCGGGTGTCGCCGGGCAACGCCGCTTACAACGCCACCAAGGCCGCCGTGATTCAGTTGACGAAGAGCCAGGCACTGGAATGGGCGCGCCATGGCATCCGGGTCAATGCCATCTGCCCGGGCTACTTCGAGACGGAACTGAACCAGGGCTTCCTGCAATCCGAGCGCGGCCAGGCCATGGTCCGCAGGATTCCATTGCGCCGTGTCGGCCGTCTCGAAGAGCTGGATGGCCTGTTGCTGTTGCTCGCGTCGGATGCCGGTTCCTTCATTACCGGCAGCGCCATGGTGATCGATGGCGGACACCTGTGCAGCAGCCTCTGACCCCTTACGGGCCACCCCTCGTTGGTGATAGGGTCGCCAGCGGAACGCGAGCAGGACGAACACATGCGCATCACTCATCGGAAAGGCTACGTGGACGGGCCATTCGGTCAACTGCATTACATGACGGCGGGGGAGGGTCAGCCGCTGGTCATGATTCACCAGTCACCGGACTCGATGGTGCAGTTTGAACCCGTGATGAGCCTGCTCGCGGATCATGGTATTCGGGCGATCGCAGCGGATATCCCGGGCTACGGCATGTCGGATACGCCGGATCACCCGCCGACGATCGCGGAGTACGCGCAAATGATCCCCGCATTACTGGACGGCCTGGGCCTCGACCAGGCAAGCCTGCTCGGGCACCACACCGGGGCGTTGATCGTGACCGAAGCGTCGCTCTTATATAAAGAGCGCGTCGACAAACTGATTCTGAATGGGCCGCTACCGCTTCATGACGAGGAACGGGCCTACTTCAAGGACATGATGAGCGCGGAAAAAACCTGGGGGCCGAAATGGGACGGCAGCCATTTTGCCGAACAATGGGCGTTCCGGTTCAAGGCCCAGCCGGAATGGAGCAACCTGCCCGGCTTCAATGCCCACTTCGTGCATGGCCTGCTGGCCGGCGATAAGGTCTGGTACGCGCATGATGCAGTGATGGCTTATCACCACGAGGACGTTATTCCGCAAATCACGCACCCGACGCTGGTGCTGGCGAATACCGGCGATGCAATTTACGCGCAGTCGCAGCGGACGATGGAAATGCGCCCGGACTTTGCCTACGCGGAACTGGCGGGCGGGACGATCGACATCATCGATGAGCAGCCCGCGGAATGGGCTGCTGCAGTGGCGCAATTCCTCGCGTAATTTGGATCGCGCTGCCCCGCGACAGTCGCGTTAAGCCGCGGCTGGCGACCACTGTTCGGTTGGAGACCGGGCGCGAGCAACTGCGCCTACTTCAAGGGTTTTACAAGGAAAATCGGCCGCTGGGCTGCGGAAATTCGTGCAAGCTTATGTTAAGTCTGGGTTTGACCCGGGGATGGGCTCGGGTATAGTCGGAGCGTCCGAATAAGAAGGAACGGGCAAACCAGGTGCGAGCCTGGGACGCAAAGCCACGGATCTTGCTTTCCGAATCCGCCCGCAAGAGCAGACGGAAGGTGAACTAGGGGAAGACAGCCGGGTTTCAACCTTCTTCTAAAGACGAAGAATTCAAAGGATCTTTGGAGGATAGTTGTAATGAGGAAACTCGCAATTGTGGCAGGCGCCTTGTTTTTGGGCCTGACCTCTCAAGCGCACGCGATCGTATACATCCCGGTGTCGCTTGAAAACCTGAACGCGAACTCCGATGGGTTTGCGCTGTTGCAGGATTGGAGTGCCGACAACGTCGACATCACCGGTCCCGCCTTTGCACTGACCAACCCGACCTTCCGTGTCGAGGTGTTCATTGGGCCGAATCTGTTTATTGATTCCACCGTCGTTGCTGATGCCTGGAATTTCAATCTGACTGATCCCAACGGCACGTGGCCGACCCCGACCAACCATGTCTGCACCGATAACCCGGCTGCATTCCTGGAAGTCTGCCCGGTTGATCCGATGGAGACCCCCGGCTTCTCGCAGTCCGGTGAGGGCTTCTTCGGCACGGTCACGGGCGGCCCAGGTGCGCCGACGGTCGTGATTACCTGGTGTAACGAAGAAGGTTGCTTCGATGAAATGGCGATGGAAGGTAGCACCTATCGCCTGACCCTGGAGCAGATCCCGGTACCGGCCGCTGTCTGGCTGTTCGGTTCCGCGCTCGGCCTGCTCGGTTGGGTACGGCGTCGCGCCTGAGAATGCAGTCAAGCTAAGTTTCACTTAGCGACTCATTGGAAAAGCCCCGCTCGATGCGGGGCTTTTCTTTTGGTGGTGTTAGAATGCGCCGCTTTCGCGCAAACGGGACGGAGTCATGGCAGGGCCCCTGGACGGCATCAAGATCCTCGAACTAACCAGCGTCGTGTTGGGCCCTTGGGCGTGCCAGATTCTCGCCGACATGGGCGCCGAGGTCATCAAGGTCGAGCCGCCACGCGGTGACAGCAATCGCACCCTGGGTGCGTATCGCAACCCTGGTATGGCGGCGCTGTACCTGACTTGCAATCGCAACAAGCGCGACATCGTGCTGGACCTGAAACAGCCGGCAGCACGCGACGCGCTGCTTGCCATCGCCGAAGACGTGGATGTCGTGATCCACAATAACCGACCCCAGGTCATGACCAAGCTGGGCCTGACCTACAAGGATTTCAAGTCCGTCAACGAGAGGATCATCTACTGCGGGACCTACGGCTATGGGAAGGATGGGCCTTACGGCGCGAAGGGCGCGCTGGATGACTCCATCCAGGCGGTCGGCGGCGTGGCCGTGTTGAACGAGATGGTGCTCGGCGAGCCGCGCTACCTGCCGACGGTCATCGGCGACAAGACCACCGCGATGGCGGTAGCCTATGCGGTCAACGCCGCGTTGTTTCACCGCGAGCGCAGCGGCGAAGGCCAGGAAATCGAAGTGCCGATGTTCGAGCACATGGTGTACTTCGTGATGGCCGAGCATCTGTGGGGTATGACCTTCGAGCCGCCGATCGGCACGCCCGGCTACAAGCGGCTGATGAGCTATCACCGCAAGCCCTACAAAACGGTGGATGGTTACATCGCGATCCTGCCGTACATGGATAGCCACTGGGAGGTGTTCTGCCGCAAGTCCGGCCGCGAGGAATTGCTCGATGATCCGCGCTTCACGACGCTCGCGGATCGGGTGAAGAATATCGATGACACGTATCAGGAAACCGCCAAGACCATGGCGACGAAGACGACCGGCGAATGGATCGAGATTTTCGGCGACACCAGCGTACCGACGATCGTCATGAATACGCTGGAGTCGTTAAAGGATGATCCACATCTGAACGACGTCGACTTCTGGCAGGAAGTGGAGCACCCGACCGAAGGCAAGATCAGAATGACCCGTTTCCCGGTCAATTTCTCCGCGACGCCGGCGGACGTGCGTCGGCACGCGCCCCGACTCGGTGAGCACAGCGTCGAAATTCTGCGCGAAGCCGGTGTGGGCGAAGACGAGATCGACGCCCTGCTGCAGTCGCGCGGGACGATCCAGCCGGACTAGTCCTTCAGCCCGTAGATGCGGACCGTGTTGTCCCGCATCAGCTTGCGTCGGGCTTCCGGTTTCAGGCCGAGATTATCGATGTCTGCCACCGTTCGCTGGAACGGCAGGACCGGGAAATCGGTGCCGAAAATCACCTTGTCCTGGCCAAAGCTGTTGATGTAGTGCGTAAAGGACTGCGGCCAGTATTTCGGCCGATGCGCGTCGCAGCCGATGTAGATGTTCTTGTGTTTCCAGGCCATTGCGATCATTTCGTCGTGCCACGGGATGCCGACGTGAATGCCGATGAGCTTCAACTCGGGGAAATCGCAGGCGACCGGGTCCAGCGCAATCGGCCGCCCCACGCTCTGGCACGGAAAGTCGGGCGAATAAACCATCGACTGGCCGACCTGCATCTGGATCGGCACGCCGAGCTCCCAGCACTTCGCATAAAACGGATAGTACTTACGATGATCGGGGGCGAGCTCGAACCAGTGCGGGTACAGGTGCGCCCCGACGAAGCCCATGTTGGTGACGGCATCTTCGAACGCCTTGACACCGTTCATGCCATCGAAGGGGTCAATGCCCGCCAGTCCGTAAAAGCGGCCGGGGTACTGCTCGCAGGCTTTCGCGACTACCTCGTAGGGCATGTGGTAACAGCCCGGCAGACCGGGGCGGCCGCTGTGGGCCGCAATCAGAAAGGCCTTGTCGATGCCAGCCTCATCCAGCATTTCCAGCATCTTTTCCAGTGGAATGGGGTTGCCGATCATGCCGGCGTCGGCGCGCATCTTGCCGGAGAAGAAATCGTTGCCCCAACCGGGGCGCTGTTGCAGTGCCTCTTCCGTCCAGATATTGACGACGGCATCAATGGCCTTGTAATCGTATGATTCCGTTGACATTGCTATGGGATTCTTTTTCTGCTGGAAGGCGCGGAACGATACCAGAAAGAGGCGCAATACCTCGACCTGTTTCATTGTTCCGTCACGACACCTGTGGCAGGCTCTGCGGCGCTGACAGATAACAACAACTTATGTCAACGCTGACAGTACATCTGATTGCGGCCGCCCGGCCGAATTTCATGAAAGTCGCGCCGCTGTTTCATGCGCTCGCGGCCGTGCCTGAATTCGACGTCCGGGTCGTCCACACCGGTCAGCACTACGATGCCAACATGTCGCAGACATTCATCTCCGACCTGGGGCTGCCCGAACCGCATTTTCACCTCGGCGTGGGCAGTGGCAGCCACGCGGAGCAGACTGGTCATACCATGATCGAGTACGAGAAAGTCTGCGAGGCCGGGCCACCCGACTGTGTGGTCGTGGTCGGCGACGTCAATGCGACGGCCGCCGTCGCGCTGGTGTGTACCAAGCTCGGTATTCCAATTGTGCACCTGGAAGCCGGGTTGCGCAGCCGTGATCGCAGCATGCCGGAAGAAATCAATCGACTGGTCACCGACTCGGTAGCCGACCTGTTGTGGACACCGTCGCCTGATGCCGACGAGAACTTGCGGTCCGAGGGTGTACGGGCGGACAAGATCGACTGCGTCGGCAATATCATGATCGACTCCTTTGAATTGATGCGCGCGCAAATCGACGCGGCCACCACGCGCGCCGACATGGGGCTGGAGCCCGGCAGTTACGGGATCGTCACACTGCACCGCCCGGCTAACGTCGACGACCCGGCGGTCCTCGCCGTGCTGGTGCGGCAACTGGTCGAAGCTTCGGAGGCGATCACGCTGGTCTTCCCGGTGCATCCGCGCACACGTGCACGCCTCGAGGTTGCGGGGCTGCATGGTGCACTGGCAGACGCGCCCGGCATCCGGCTGATCGAGCCACTTGGCTATGTCCCGTTCATGAACCTGGTCACAGCGGCGCGCCTTGTGATCACCGATTCGGGCGGCGTGCAGGAGGAAACCACTTACCTCGGCATTCCCTGTATTACGCTGCGACCGAACACGGAGCGGCCGGTCACGGTAACGCAGGGCAGCAACCGGCTCGCCAGCCCGGGGCAGCTCGGCGACTTGTTGAGTGATGTGCTGGCTGGTCGCTGGGAAACCGGCAGCGCGCCGGATCTCTGGGATGGCCATACGGCCGAGCGCTGCGTCGACAGCCTGCGACGCTTTCTTGTAACCTGAATCAATTGTGATCGGTCAGGACAAAACGCCAGTTCTGGCAGGAAGGAAGGAACCTTTATGAACCCCATTCGCTACATGATCCTCGTAATCGGTCTTGCCGCGCTGGGAGCGTGCGGCTCACCGGAGGAGCGCGCCGCGCAGCATCTCGCCAAGTCCGAGCAGCTGCTGGAGGAAGGCGACATCGTCAAGGCCAAGCTGGAAGCACAGAACGCCGCGCAGATCCTGCCGAAGGACCCGAACGCGCGCGTGTTGTTGGCCAAGATCGCCGAGCAGGACCAGGAGTTTCGGGCGGCGGTCGGGCACCTGCTGGTCGCTGTCGATGCCGACCCCAATCATGTCGAGGCCCGGATCAAACTGGGCAATTACTACTTCCTCGGCCGCGCCGTCGAACAGGCGCGCGAGCAGGCCCAGGAAGCCCTGAAACTGGAGCCCGACAACGCCGCAGCGCACCTGCTCAATGGCCGGGTGAAATTCCTGGAGGGTGACAAGGACGGCGCCATGACCGAGACAGACCGGGCGCTGGAGCTCGATCCGGGTCTTCCGGACGCCATCATGTTCAAGGCCGGTTTATTGGCTGAACGACAAGGCTTCGACGCCGCGTTCGAAGTGATCGATACCGGCATCGCGAATGCCAGCCTGGAAGGGTCGGAGCCCCTGCGACAGTTCCGTCTGCAGCTGTTACGACGCGCCGGTCAGGACGAAGCGCTGGAAGAAGACCTGCAAGCGCTGGCCCGGGATTTTCCGGACAAGGTTGAATATCAGTATGCGTTGTCGCGATTCTACGCGAGCCGCAATCGGACCGACGAAGCCGAGCAGGTGATCCGCAATGTCATTGCGGACAAGCCCGAAGAGATCGAGCCGAAGCTGGCACTGATTCGAATTCTGGCCGCTTCGCGCGGCGCCGAAGCCGCGGAAGAGGATCTGCAGGCATTCATTGCGTCTGACCCGGAGAATCTGCAGCTGCGCCAGGCACTCGGCAGCCTGTACGAATCCCTGGATCGGCGCGATGAGGCCTACGATGCCTATTCCGAACTGGCGCAACTTGCGCCGCGCTCCGATGAAGGCCTGGCGGCGCGGAATCGAATGGTCATCATCGATATCGGGCGCGAAGAACTCGATACCGCCCGTGGGTTGATCGAAGAAATCCTCGTCGATGCGCCTGACAACGCCGATGCGTTGCTGGTGCGCGCCGCGTTCCGTTACGCCGACCGGGAGTTCAACGATGCGATCAGCGATCTGCGTGTTGTGCTCAGAAAGGAAGAGAGCTCCGAGCGTGCGCTGCGATTGCTGGCGCGTTCCTACGTGCAAAACGGTGACGCCGTGTTGGCACAGGATACGTACCGACGCCTGCTGGCAATCAAACCCGGTGACCAGCTGGCATCAGCAGAGCTCGCCACGCTGCTCGCGCGACAGGGCGAAATCGGCGCTGCCGAGGACGTCCTGCGCGAGCGCCTGGAAGCGGAACCGGACGACTCACGCGCGATGGCGGGCCTGGTACAAACCCTGCTGGCACAGCAGGATATCGAGGCGGCGGAACTCGAAGCACGACGGCTCGTGGATCTGAACGAGGAAAATGCGCTGGCGCAGTTTCAACTGGGCCGCGTGATGCAGGCCAAGGGCGACGTTGATGAGGCAGTTGCCGCGTACAAGATGACGCTCGAGGAGAACCCGAACGCCACGCCGGCTTTGCAAGGATTGACGCAGGTGCTGGTACAGAACGGACGGGAGCAGGAGGCGCTGGATTACCTGCAGAGCTACCTGCAGAAGAACCCGGGTCAACCGGCCGCGCAGCTGTTACTGGGTGCGGTTCATGCGCGCACCGGCAACGTTGATGCGGCGCGCGAAGTCTACGAGGCCGTCATTAGCGGCAATCCCCAGCTCGCCCAGGGCTATGCCGCGAGGTCGGGACTCGAGCCTGCGGGGTCCGACGCGCGCCTGCAGGTATTGCGGCGGGGATACGACGCCAACCCGACCAATGCTAGCCTCGCCCTGTTGCTCACGACGGAACTGGAACGACAGGAGCAGTACGAAGAGGCGATGGCGATTTACGAATCCCTCGTCGAGGCAAATCCGGACAACCTGATCGCGGCCAATAACCTGGCTGCGCTGATGCTGGACCACCGCGATGACGCGGCCAGTCACGCGCGGGCGCTGGAACTGGCGAAAAAGCTCGAGCAAGCCGAACAGGCCCCGTTGCTCGACACCGTGGGCTGGGCGTACTACCGCAATGGGGACTACGCGCGCGCTGTCCGTTACCTCGAGCGCGCGGTTGCGGGTGCCAGTGAGCTGGCCATCCTGCGTTACCACCTCGGCATGGCCTATGCCAAGAACAACAACCCGGTCGGCGCCAGGCAGGAACTGAGCCAGGCACTCGAACTGGCGGCCGACAGCACGTTCGTCGGCATCGAGGAAGCGCGGGCCACGCTGGCGGAAATCGAAGCGTCGTAATGTGCCAAAGGGGACATTCCTGGTAGGAATTTCCCCGTGCTATTCTAGCTGCGACCTAAGGGGTGGCCGCGTGCGGCCTGAGACCTGGAAAGGGAACCCTTTGAACCTGATCCGGTTAATACCGGCGTAGGAATAGGATTCGCAATCCCCCGTTCCCCCGTCCGCGACAACCGGATCTCCTCACGGAGATTCGTGCATGACAATGCGATTGCTGACCCGCCGCGACCGACTCGCCGCGCTTGCCGTAGTTGCTGTGCTGGCTGCGACTCCGGGTGACGCGGCGCCAATCGAAGAAATCACCGTGACGTCGCAGTTGCGCGAGCAGACACTGCAGGACCTGCCCGTCAGTATCACGAGCCTGGATGCTGAAGCGATCGACCGGGCGACCGTGCAGCACTTCGAGGAACTCACGCGGCTCGTGCCGAATCTCAACTGGTCCGGTGAGGGTTCCCGCGCCCGTTACTTCCAGTTGCGCGGCACGGGTGAACTCGAACAGTACGAGGGCGCGCCGAACCCGTCGGTGGGCTTTATCGTGGATGACATCGACTTCTCCGGTATCGGCGGCGCTGCGACACTGTTCGATATGCAGACAGCTGAAGTGCTGCGCGGTCCGCAGGGCACCCGCTATGGGGCCAATGCGCTGGCGGGACTGGTGTACTTGCGCTCGGCCGACCCGGGGCCTGAGCCGGAAGTCTGGTTGGAGGCGAGCGGCGGTAATGACGACACGCTTGCCCTTGGCGGGGCGGCCGGCGGGCCAATGGCCGGGCTCGAGGACCGACTGGCGTTTCGCGTGTCTGCGCACTACTACCGCAGTAACGGCTTCAGGAATAACCGCTTTCTGAACAGCGATGATACGTACGAGCGGGATGAATTCACCGGTCGTCTGAAACTGCGCTGGACGCCCAATGATGACTGGCAGATAGATTTCACCGGCCTGTTCATCCAGCTCGACAACGGCTACGACGCGTTTGCGATTAACAACGGGTTCGATACCTTCAGCGACAAGCCGGGCCGTGACGCCCAGGAAACGGTCGGCGCCAGCCTGCGCATCCGCGGTGATATCGCGCCATCATTCAGCCTGATCAGCATTACCAGCGTCGCCGATTCCGATATCGAATTCAGTTTTGACTCGGACTGGGGCAACGATGACTTCTGGGACCAGCCACAGTTCGGCAATTCGCGCTACGACTACACGTCGGATACGGAACGTCAGCGCACTACGGTTACGCAGGAATTCCGGTTGCTGTCGACGTCAGCCGGGCGCCTCGCCGGGCGGGCAGACTGGGTGCTGGGCGCATTTCTACTGGGCCTGGACGAAGACAATGACCGCATCGATCTGGGGGTCGACAGCGGCTTCTTCTGTCCGGATCCCTGCGCGACCACCGTGCGAAGCGCGTACGACGCGACCAGCGTGGCGCTATTCGGGCAACTCGACGTACCTCTCTCCGCGCGGCTGGCACTGACCACCGGGCTGCGCTGGGAGCAACGGGACGCGGACTACGCGGAAACGTTCGGCTTTTCGACCGTCGGTTTCGGGATCACCGTGGACAATGAGTTCAGTCCGACGGACCGGATGTGGGGTGGTGAGGCGGCGCTGCGCTTCTTCCTGTCGGACGCAACACAGATCTACGGACGTATTGCGCGCGGTTACAAGGCCGGTGGTTTCAATGTCGGCCTGGCACGCGCCGAACTCGGGACTCCTGGCGCCGTTCTTGGTCCGCAAGATATTCCTTTCGAGCCCGAATATCTGTGGAGCTATGAAACGGGACTACGATTTGGCTCCAGCGACGGCCGCTGGCTCGCCGACCTGGCGCTGTTCTATCAGGACCGGGACGACATGCAGGTCCGGATTCCGTTTCAGGTGCAGCCGGGCGATCCGAACACGTTTTTGTTCCTGACCGCGAATGCGGCAGAGGGTCGGACTCTCGGCGCCGAGGCTAGCCTGCGCTGGTCCGCGACCGAGAGACTCGCGCTGGAGGGCAGCGTCGGCCTGCTGAACACCGAGGTGCGGAAATTCAGCCTGATCGATCGCGTCGCCGGCCTGCCGGCGTTCGATGGTCTACAGGGCCTGATCGGCCGGGATTTTGCGCATGCGCCGGAATACAGCTTCAGCGTTGCCGCGGACTGGCAATCCGGGAACGGCTGGTTTGCTCGCGCGGAAATCTGGGGGCGAGATCGGTTTTATTTCGATTACGGTCACGATGAGCGCAGCCGCGCATACGAGATTGTCAACCTGCGTATCGGCAAAGAGTGGGAACGCTGGAGTGTTACCGCCTGGGCCAGGAATCTGTTCGACGAAGAATATGCAGTGCGAGGTTTCTTTTTCGGCAACGAGCCACCGAACTTCCCCAACAAGCTTTACGTGCGTCTCGGCGATCCGAGGCATTACGGCATTACCATCAGGTACAGGATGTAAACGACATGCGCATAACCGCTGAGCTGTCGCTCTACCCGCTCCAGGAAGACTTTGTCACCGAGATCCGGCGATTCATCGAAGACCTGCGAACCCGGCCCGGCCTCGAAATCACCACCAACCAGATGAGTACGCAAATCCGCGGCGATTTCGATGCCGTCACCGGCGCCATCACGGCTGCGATGCGTACAAGCTTTACAAGCGGCGAATCGATGAGCCTGGTTGTCAAATACCTGAACGCGGACCTGCCGATCGGTTCGCCACCGAACGTCTGACACCAGCCGTCGGCAGATATGACGTCTCCGCTGGAAGTAGCCGCCGCGACACTGGCCATCGCCTATTTATTGTTCGCGATTCGGCAGAACCCATGGTGCTGGCCGGCGGCGATTCTCAGCACCGGCATCTATGTCTTTGTGATGTACCGGGCCGGTTTGTATATGGAATCCGCCCTGCAGCTGTTTTACATCGCGGTGGCGTGTTACGGCTGGTGGTCCTGGCTGCGTGGTGGGGCACAAGGCGGCGAACTGCAGGTGAGCCGCTGGCCGATCCGGCAACATTTCGCCGCGATCGGCGCGATCGTACTGCTGAGCCTGGCGAGCGGCGCCTTGCTGAGTCGCTACACCCAGGCCGCTTATCCCTACCTCGATTCTTTGACGACCTGGGGCGCCATTGTGACCACGTGGATGGTGGCGCGAAAAATACTCGAAAACTGGTTCTACTGGTTCGCGATCGACAGCCTGTCGGTTTACCTGTACATCAATCGCGGTCTTTTCATCACGGCACTGCTGTTCGTGCTCTACCTGGTTCTGATAGTCGTTGGTTACCAGGCCTGGCGTCGCAGCATGCTGACAGCGGCACGCCCCGCGGCGGCATATGGCTGACACCGCAGCTCAATGCATGAATCCGACAGCTGCCCTGGCGCGCTTGCCGGGCCTCGAAACGGCCCATGTCCTGGAGATGCTGGCTGATACACCGGTCAGTCGGAGTTTCCGCATCCGCGATGGCGAACGCGACCTCGCGCTGAAGATCGACAAGCCCCTGGCGGCGCGGCTTCGGCTGGATCGCGTGCGCGAATCCGAGGTGCTGGAATTGGCCTGCAAACACGGGATTGGCCCCGCGGCGGTGGCCGCGGACGCGCCGGCCGGTTTGCTCGTGACCGAGTTCCTGTCCGGCCGCACTCCGGCTGCGGGCGACCTGCAGCGGCCGGAGTTCCTGGAGCGCGTGGCAAAGCTGCTGGGGATACTGCACACGCTGCCACCGGTTGGCCGGTCTATCGACCCGGCCGCAGCGGCCCGCGCCTACGCAAGCGCGATCGGCACGACCGATGCCCGGCAGTTGGCAGACAGGATCGTTGGCCTGCTCGATGACAATGAATTGGCGCATGCGACGCCGTGCCTTTGCCATAACGACATTCATCCGGAAAACCTCCGGGTGATGACGGACGGACGCCTGATGTTGCTCGATTGGGAATACGCAGGCGTGGGGCACCGCGGTTTCGAATTCGCGGTCATTCTGCGACATAACAAGCTCAGCGGGGCGGCCCGCGACGCGTTGCTCGACGCTTACGAGCACTTTGGCGGGCACCTGCGCCGTCTCGACATGCCGGCCTGGTATCGCGTCTACGATGGCCTGGCGGTGCTGTGGGAGCTCGCCACGCATCGCGTTGCCGGATGAAACTGGTCCGGAAATCGATGTTTTACAGGCGCTTAGGGTCAGCGGATCCATCATGCACCGCAACATGTCAGATCGTTAATCCGGCCTTAATGCGCCGGACAGGCCGGGTTGTCTATTATCGGGCTCCGCCAAGGCATCCAGGGGTCGGGGCCCGGGATTCGCGCTCGGCGGCGTTCTGCGTCGCCGGTCACAGATTCGCGTGGAGATGCGGGTTACACTTCAAATCTCTACAATAAATAATTGAACTTCATAAGGTTCTGTAATCCACATGCTAGACGACAGGGACTATCTTGCTGACGAAGGCAAGGGGCTCGGCGATTTTTTGTCTTCGCTTCGCCGGCGCAAAAAACTGGGTTTGATTACCGCCGCGGTGGTGTTCGTAGTCGGCGTATTTCTGACGCTGGTCTGGCCGACCAAATATACGTCGACAGCGGTCATTCTGATTGAAGAGCCGGAAGTGCCGGAGCAGCTGGTGCAGACCACCGTGACGACCTTCGCGGCCCAGCAAATCCAGCTCATCAACCAGCGCGTCATGACGCGGTCGAACCTCGCTGCCATCATTGAGCAATTCGACTTGTTTGCCGAACAGCGCGAGTACCTGCCCACGCTGTTGCTGGTCAAGGATGTGCAGGATCAGATTCAGATGGACCTGATCAACGTCGAGTTACAGGACCCGCGGCGCGGTTTGCCGACACTCGAAACGATCGCCTTCACGGTTGGCTTCGAGCACGAAGATCCGCGCACTGCACAACAGGTCGCGAACCAGCTCGTCAGCCTGTACATGGAAGAAAACGTCCGCTCGCGCACGGTGCAAACCGCAGAAACGAGTGAGTTCCTTGGCACCGAAGTCGCGCGTCTTGATCGCGAGGTCAAGCAGCTTGAAGACGAGCTGGCGGCATTCAAGGAAGCCAACAAGGACAGCCTGCCGGAAATCGTGCAGCTGAACATGCAGATCATGCAGCGCACGGAAGACCAGGTGCTGGATGTTCGCCGGCAGCTGCAGTCGATCGAAGAGAGCCGCATCCTGTTGCGCGCCCAGCTCGCCCAGGTCGACAAGATGGCACCGACCATTCTGCCGGACGGGCAGGCCGTGGTCTCGCCGGAGAACCAGATCAAGGCCCTGGAGACCCGTCTGGCTATGTTCAAGGGGCAGTACAGCGAAGACCATCCGGACGTCGTGCGCACACGCCGTGAGCTGGAGGCGCTGCGCGCGCAGACCGGTATTACCGGTGAACTCGCCGGCAGCGCGGCGGCGCTGACGTCGGCGCGGGCCGAGCTCGCCAAGGCCAGTGAGACCTACACCGATGATCATCCTGAGGTACAGCGCCTGCAGCGCCTGGTTACAAGCCTCGAGTCGGAAACGATCGCCGAGCGTGAGAGAGCCGACGCCCTGGTCAAACCCGATAACCCGGCCTACATCCAGATCGACGCGCAACTGAGTCAGCTCGATGCTGATGAGACGGCGCTGCGGATGCAGGAGAGGGAGCTGCGCCAGCGACTCGACGAGTTCGAGCAGAGCTTCCGGCGCGCGCCCCGGGTCGAGCAGGAGTTGTTCGCGCTGCAGAGACAGCTGAGCACCGCCACGCAGCAATATGTGGCGATGCGTGAGCGGGAGTTCGGCGCCGAGATGGGCCAGGCCCTGGAGTCGCAAAGCAAGGGCGAACGCTTCGTGTTGGTGGAGCCGCCGGACCTGCCGTTGCAGCCGTCCAGCCCGAATCGTCCGGTGCTGCTGTTGATGTTACTGATCCTGGCGCCCGCCATCGGCATCGGCCTGATTCAGCTGCGCGCCTCCATGGACAATGCATTATGGTCGCCGAAAGACGTCGAGTCGGTGCAGGGTTTCGCGCCGATCGCCGAGATTCCGGTGATCTTGAACGAGGACGATGTCGCCCATCGCAAACGATTGATGCTGTTGGGATTCGCCGGTGTCCCCGCTGTGCTCGCGCTGGCGGCAATCCTGGTGCATTTCGCAATTCGACCGCTCGACGTGCTCTGGTTCACCGTCGCGCGCCAGTTGGGCATGTAAGGAGCACACGGTATGGAACATATTCGCAAAGCGCTCGAGCAGGCCGAAAAAGACCGCGCCGAAGTTCGCAAACAGGCCGACTCCGGTGTGTTCGAGGCTAAACAGCCAGCAGTTCAGGCCGCGGCGGAAGCGGCCGTGCCGGCCACGGCTGAGATTCGCTACAAGAGCACGAAGGTCGTGGAAGTGCCGGATGAGGTGCTGGAACGAAACCGGCTGATCGCGGCACTGCCCAACCATGAATTACGCGATTCCTATCGAATGCTCCGCACGCGGGTCCTGCAGCAGATGACGGCCAACGGCTGGAACGCATTGGCGATTACGAGTCCGGCGACGGGTCATGGCAAGAGCCTGACTGCGGTCAACCTGGCAATCAGCCTCGCGTCGGAGGTGAACCATACCGTCCTGCTGGCCGATCTCGATCTGCGCAGTCCCAGTGTGCACTCGTATTTCGGCTACGAGCCACAGGTTGGACTCAGCGATTACCTGGAGGGTGACGTGCCCCTGTCCGAGGTGCTGTTTTCCCCAGGCATCGATCGTCTCGTCGTGCTGCCTGGCCGCGAGCCCGTCATGAACTCATCGGAAATGCTGAGCTCACCGAAGATGGTGAGCCTGGTATCAGAACTCAAGAGCCGCTACCCGGATCGTCTGGTGATTTGCGATCTGCCACCGCTGCTCGCGACGGACGATGCGCTGGCGTTTACGCCGTACACCGACGGCATGCTGATGGTGGTCGAGGCCGGTACGACCCAGAGCGAGGACTTCGAACGGTCACTGGATATATTGAAGGACGTACCGCTGGTGGGCACTGTGCTCAACAGGTCCGAGACCGCCGCCCGTGCGGGGCACTACGGATACGGCCGAACATAGGCGGAGCCCGGTCAACGGGTTAGCTGGAGCCGCCAGGGATGTACGAGCACTTTTACGGACTGCAGGAAAAGCCTTTCTCGATCCTGCCGGATCCGTCCTACCTGTTCATGTCCAAGGCGCACAATCGCGCGCTGGTGCTGCTGCGGTACAGCCTGATGAGCGGCCAGGGATTCACCGTGCTCAGCGGTGAGATTGGCTCCGGCAAGACCACGCTGATCAACAAGCTCATCGAAGACCTCGACCAGGAAGTTAAGGTCGGCATCCTCGCGTTCACGCAGACCGGCACCCAGGACATCCTGGAATGGGTAGCAATGACTTTCGGTCTCGATTACAGCGGCAAGACCGAGGCGGAGCTATATGAGACGTTCCTCGAGTTCCTGATCCGGGAGTATTCGGCCGGCCGCAAAGTCGTGTTGATCATCGACGAAGCGCAAAACATGGGCCTGACAGGGCTCGAGAAACTGCGCATGTTGTCGAACGTCAATGCCCGCAAGGAATACCTGCTGCACATGATCCTGGTCGGTCAGCCGGAACTGCGCAGCCTGATCAAGTCACCCCAGCTCAAGCAGCTATTGCAACGAATTGCCGTCGCATTCCACCTCGATGCAATGACGGACAACGAGGCGAAGCAGTACATCAGGCATCGAATCGAAAAGGCTGGCGGTGACCCATCGATAATCAGCGAGCAGGCGGTACGTTTGCTGGTGGCCGCGAGTGACGGTGTGCCGCGCCTGATCAACTCGCTTTGTGATCTCGCGCTGGTGTACGGCTATTCGGTGGAGCGTAACCCGATCGATGTGCGCATCGTCCGGAATGTCCTCGAAGATCGCACCAGCATGGGGCTGGCGGGCGTTGGCTAGCCGCACCGGCGCTAACATGAACTCTGCCGCAGGCCAGGTTGCACAGTCCGTACGCTGGACTGGCATCTCGAAAGCGGTGGCGCAAGGCAGTACCTTCGCCACGACGCTCATCCTGGTTCGCCTGCTGTCCCGGGAAGACTTCGGGCTCTTCGCGCTGGCGCTCTTCTACATTGGTTTGATCGACATGTTCGTCGAGCTGGGGCTGTCGAGTGCGATCATTCAGCGCAAGAACCTGAACGATTCGCAGCTGTCGAGCTGCTTCTGGGTACTGGCAGCCTGTTCGGGGTTGCTGTTCACAGCGAGTTTCCTCGCTGCTCCGGGAATCATGGCGACCATATTTTCGGACGAGCGCCTGATCCCGATCATTCAACTCATCTCGGTGGTGCTGCTGGTCATACCGCTGTCAGCTACGGCGACCGGCATTCTGTCGCGCAAACTCCGGCTGGATACGATCGCGAAGATCGAGCTGAGCGCGGCGATTATCAGGTGCGTCGCGTCGCTGTTCCTGGCTTTCTCCGGCTTCGGCGTGATGAGCCTGGTGTATGCCTTCGTGGGCGAGCGCATTCTCGTCGCGCTGCTTCTGACCCTGGCGAGCAATTGGCGGCCGCGCGGTTGCAAGATCGAGGACAGCGTCAAGTCGCTGCTGATTTTCGGCGCTCACATAACGGCGGGCCGGCTGCTGTGGTACGTCTACAGCCGTCTCGATACGCTCGTGGTCGGTCGTCTGCTGGGTGTCGAAGTACTTGGCGTCTATAACGTGGCATTTCAAATCGCCAATGCATTCCAGCAATTTATCTCGTCGGTCTGCTATCGAATCGCATTGCCGGCATTCTCGAAGCTCCAGGACAGCCCCGAGCTGCGCGGTACCGTCATTAAAGCCAGTCGGTACCTGGCCATCGTCGCTCTGCCAGTCTTCTTTGGCATCGTGGTGACGGCGCCGGACATCGTGAACCTGTTCCTCGGGCCGAAATGGATAGACGCCGTGGCGGTGATCCAGGTCCTCGCGATTATCGCGTCACTTCAGGCCCTGTCGGGTTTGCTGGCTCAGTCCGTCAATGCGGTTGGCAAGCCGTCGGTCAACACACGAATTAATCTTGTCAGCGTGCCGGTATTCGCCATCGGGTTCTATTTTGGTGCGAGCCTCGGCGGGCTCCCCGGAGTGCTGGCTGCGTGGATCTTCATGTTTCCGCTGCGCTACCTGGTCGTCGCGCTGGCCACGCGGAGCGCCGTCGGCGTCGATTTGCGGCTATACCTGCGGGCAATTGCCGGGCCGCTGATCGCGGCGGCTGTGATGGCCGCGATCGTGCAGGCATTGCTCCTGTTGCTGCAGGATTGGACGCCGGCCGGACGCCTGCCAATGCTGGTTGCGCTCGGTGCCACTGCGTACGCGCTGGGCGCATTCGTGATCTTTCGCAGCAGCGCCCGGGAACTCGTCTCGATGTTGCTCCCCAGATTTAGCAGGGTGGCGCCATGAAACGAAATCGGCCTGCTCCCGGTACACCGATTCTGAATTCCCTACTGCTGATTGGGCTCGTACTAGGCGGTCCGGTCGCATTGTTCATTCTGTTTACGTACTGGGAAGACTCGCTGCAGCGGCAGCTCGTCGGCATCGCAGGGCTGTTGACGCTCGGTGCATTTCTGCTGCTACGGCGGAAGTACGAAATCCTCATGCTCGCGCTGCTGTTTTCGTCACAGTTCGCCATATCCCTGTTGAGTATCAGGATGGCCGACCCGGCCGTGTTCCAGATCTGGCTCACGGATGTTTTCCTGCTTCTGTTTTTCATTGGAGCAATTGAGCGCGGTGAGAAATTCCGGGCCGATGGCATCGGCTGGTTGTTGGTGATACTCATCGCGTGGCTCGCCATTACGTCCATTTTTTCGGCGCATCAAAGCCGCAGCATTGTCTTCCTGACGTGGCAGCTCAAATATCTCGGCGTTTACCTCCTGCTGCGGAATGCCGATATCTCGGAAAAACTGGCGAAGCGATTTGTTCTGGTCGCGTTGGGTGCAATCGCAATTCAGGCGGCAATTGCGTTTGCGCAATCGATCGTCGGCAACCTCGGTCTCGTGGTGCTGGGAGAACAAGATCCGGATCGCTTGCGTTTTGTGAAGGGTGCCCTGCGAGTTTCAGGCACACTTGGGGCTACCAACGGATTCGCAGGATATCTTTCGATGCTGCTGGTATTCGCGCTGCCATTCTTGTTCCGCCGGCGGAACCCTGTCTGGTACGTGATCCATGGGTTCGGTGTCATTGCGTTGCTGGTGACTTACTCCAGAGCAGGCTGGTTGAGTTTTGTTGTTGGCAGCGCCGTCGTCGCCTTCGGGTTACTGCGGGTCGGAATCATTAGACCTAGCCGCATTATTTCTCTCGGTTTGCTCGGAGCTGCAATTGTCGGCATCGGCGTCGCCGTATATTTCGATCGTGTGCAGGATCGGTTCCAGGATCAGGATGCGATCCAATCAGCCGAGGGCCGGCTTCTGCAATTCTCGATGTTCTGGCCGATTATCGAAGATTACCCGATATTCGGTATTGGCCCTGGTGTCACCGAGTATTTCGGCGCCTGGAACGATAATGAGAAATACGTGCGTCAGGAGTTGCCCGACGTACGCATGACCAACCAGCCGCATAGCAGTCAGCTTCAGTATTGGATCGAGACTGGCACGCCGGGTTTCCTGCTGTTCATCGCGCTCTTTGTGGCCGTATTTCGGTCAGCACTGGCCAGGCCCAGGAGCCGTCGAGATCGTCCCGAGTTGTCGTTTCTTCGCATTGGTGCAGCTGCAGCAGCAGCTGCGGCAATGACGCATGCATCGTTCGGTACGGAGATCAACAGCCATCAGATTTCGCTGATCTTCTGGATGTTCCTCGCAATGGCGCGAAACGATCGATTGGAAGTAGCAGAATTTGCGTCGCGCCGCGCTGCGAGGCGGGCCCAGCTGGCAGGAACACAAACGTCGGGTAAAGCCGCCAACGCAAGCTCCGTCTGATGCACGGTGGGGCGAAGCGGGGTACACGCGTGCGCAAACCGAACGATCGGTTGAGGGTCGCCTTTGTTTTACCATCATTGGTGCGCGCTGGCGCAGAGACGCAAACAGTCAATCTCGTCAACGGCCTGGCGGACAGAGCATTCGAAAAGCATCTGTTTGTCTTCGAGTCGAATATGGATCAGGCCGACAGGGTCCGGCAGCCCGGCGTGGCTTTACACCATGTGTCGCGTCGCTCGAAGTTCGACCTGGCGCCGGTTCGCGCGTTAGCGCGTTTGATCGACGAGAAAGAAATCGATGTCCTGCATTGTTCGCTGCAAATCGCCCTGTTCATGGGCTGGTGTGCCAGGCGCGTGTCGCGGCGAAAGCCGAGGCTGCTGGTCGCGCTCCACACGACCCACAATCGCAGCCGCCGCGAGGATATGTTCGACTTGCTGCTTTTCCAGTGGTTGATGCGCAGCTGCAATCGCATCATCTGTGTTTGCCAGGCGCAGGAACGTCACTGGCAAAACAAGTACGCATTCCTCCGCGGGCGTACGCAGGTCATCTATAACGGGGTTGATACGGAATTTTTCAGCCCGGACACGGTTTCCGATGCCGGCGCCAAGCTGCGGCGTGAGCTCGGCATTGCGCCAGACGCCGTCGTCGCCTGCTGCATCGCTGCGTTTCGACCGGAAAAAGGCCACGACATCCTGTTGCGCGCCTTTGCCCGAGCGCTGGAGTCAGAGGTCGATGCGTACCTGCTGCTCGCAGGAGCGGGACCGAGGCTGTCGGAAATCGAGGCGCTGGTGACCGAACTCGGTTTGAATCAGCGGGTCGAATTTCTCGGGATTCGTGCGGATGTGAGGCCGATTCTCGCAGCGGCTGACGTTTCCGTCATTGCGTCGACCGCGGTCGAGACGTTTTCCATTGCGATGCTCGAGTCTCTGTCAATGGGCGTGCCAGTAATCGCTACGGATATCGGAGGTGCCGGGGAAATGGTGTTCCCCGATGAAACGGGCTTGCTGGTGCCCTGCGGCGACCCGGAATCATTGGCACGGGCGATGACGAAAATGTTCGGGCAGCCCGCGGCGTGCGCCGCGATGGGTCGAAAAGGCAGGCAACTCGTCATGCGGCAGTTCTCGGAAGAGATGATGCTGTCGCGTACCACCGATCTGCTGGTAGAACATGGGTAGTTTTGCGACTCATTCATCGCGAAAGATGCATCTCCTTTACGCCTACATGACAATCGCCGCCGAAGGATCACAGGTCCATGCCGATTCCTTCGTCCGGGCGTTTCGCGAGATCGGTGGGCGCGTGACCCGCTGTGGGATCGCTTACGATCCTTATACCGGTGGCAAGGAATCCTGGTCGCTGGCGAAGCGGCTGGCGGTTCGCATGCAGTGGATCCTGTCAAATTTTGGCTATGCCTTTCGGGTTGTGAGGGCCGCCCGGTCGTCTGCGGCGGACGTCGTCTTATTCCGCTTCGATCCGCTCAATCGCCTGACTGTCGCGATCGTGCTCGCATCGTGGTTTCGGCCGGTCGTGCTGGAGATCAACGCGGTGCGTTCCATAGAGAACGCCGAGGGGCGTCCACGTATCAGCGACTGGCTTGACGGCATCGCGCTCCGCCGGGCGAAGCGAATATTCGTCGTCTCGAATGTCCTTCGCGGCCACATTCGAGAGCACTACGGAATTGAACAGCGCAAGATCGCCGTCGTGGAAAACGGCGTCGATGAGAGACGCTTCCGACCGGATATAGATGGCTTGCCGATACGCAGGAAACTGGGGCTCACCGACAACTTCACGGTCGGACTGGTCAGTAGCTTCCGTCCCTGGCACGGTGTCGAGTTGCTGCTCGATATTGCCGAAGTCGTTTGCGCCCGGCTTCCCAGCGTCGTGTTCGTGCTGGTTGGTGACGGGTCAGACAGACCCAGGTATGAAGACTTGGCGCGTGAAAAGCGCCTCACCGATAACGTGCTCTTTACCGGGCTCGTGCCGCATGATGATGTGCCCAGGTACACAGCTGCGATGGATGTGCTCGTCGCGCCATGGCCGCTTGCAAGTTACCGCAACGGTTTCTATGGATCTGCGCTCAAGATCTTCGAATACATGGCTATGGGAAAGCCAGTAATCACTGCTGGCTTGGGGCAGATCCTGGAAGTGATCGATGATGGTGTATCCGGGCTGATTGTTGCGGCGGAAGATGCGAATGGATTCGCGGACGCCATAATCGGGCTCAAGAACGATTCCGGTCTGCGCGATCGGCTTGGTGCGGCGGCCAGGGAAAAGGTTACTGAGCGCTACACGTGGAAGCAAAACGCCGAGAAAATCATGCGGCTCTGCCAGGACGCGATCGGTAAATCTCGCGGAGACATGACTGGTGATTCGACGGCGAATCGAATGAGCATAAAACCGTGACCTCGATGCGAATGATGCGCACAAGCTGTTGCACTGGCGTACTCCTGCTGTGCTGGCTTGGAAATACCGCGGTGGGGGATGTGTCAGCCACCGGATATCCACGCATTCTCGGTATGAACATCGGCGGCCCGATCTACTACGATGATTCCGACCGTATCGACGAACTCAGCCGGCACGATGTCGTGATTCTCGGTTTCTACAACGGGTGGGAGCAGCACGGCCGGAAACCGCGCAGCATGCTCGATCTCGTGCGGACCATGAAAGCAAAAAACCCCGGACTGCTGGTCGGGCAATACACCATCCTTCAGGAGACCCAGTACGACCCGAAACATCCCAATCGCGAAAAGGCCGCGAAGCTCGACAAGGAGGGCTGGTGGCTTGTGGACGCCAATGGCGATCGGGTGCAGTGGACTGACCGATATCGGGCATGGGATATCAATGTCACGAGCTGGGTTGATGCCGACAGGAATGGCCAGCGGTATTCGGAATGGCTGGCGGACTACGACTACGCAACCTTCTTCGAGCCAGTACCGGAGTTCGATATCTGGTATTTCGACAATGCCTTGAGTCGGCCCGCGGTGAAACGCGCCGACTGGGATCTCGATGGCAGAAACGAACGACAAGATGACGCGTTCGTCGAGGAAATGTACCGCGTTGGTAACGTGCGGCACTGGGCCCGCGCCCGTGAATTGCGACCGGACGCCATGTTGATGGCAAATTCAGATGACCTGTCGTCGCCGGAATACCGCCAGCAACTCGAAGGCGCGTTCCTGGAGGCGATCGTCGGACTTAACTGGTCCACCGAGACCAAGCAGGGCTGGGTCGCCGCCATGGAGCGATATCGCGCGGCGATTCGGGACACCCGGGCCCCGCATATGGTCACGTTCAATGTGCATGGTCGTATCGACGACTATGCGACGATGCGCTTCGGCCTGGCCTCGGCATTGCTGGAGGACGGGTACTATGCATACTCCGAGGCCGGCGCGAGTTATCGGTCGGTGCCGTGGTTCGACGAGTTTGACGTGGACCTGGGTCAGCCGGTCGAGCCGCCGCAGGCAGAGCCCTACGAGAAGCGTGTGTACCGCCGGGTGTTCGAGAAGGGAATGGCGATCGTCAATCCGACGCGCCGGCGCGTGACTGTCGATATCGAGCCCGGATACCGGAGATTCCTGGGCTCTCAGGATTCCGCCACCAATGATGGTACTTCGGCACGCTCCGTGGCCATTCCGCCGCGGGATGGGTTGCTGCTGGTCCGGGCAACCTCGCAGGGATCCGAGTGAGGAGACGAATCGTCATGCTGGGGCCGGCGCCGCTGGCCATGGGCGGGATAGCCTCGGTCGTGAAGATGTATGAGGACGGCGGACTGTTCTCGCAATGGCCGGTCGAGTACATCCGAACCTATGAGGACGCTGGTTGGCAGAGGAAAGTATGGCTCGCGCTGTGCGCGATATCCCGCGTGTTCCGGTTGGGGATCACCGGGCGTCTGCAGGGTGTCCACGTGCATGTCGCGCAGCGCACGAGTTTCTGGCGCAAGTCGATCTTTATCTGGCTCGCGTCCCTGTTTCGGGTGCCTTCCATTATTCATGTGCACGCGTCGCAGTTCGATGTCTTCTATGAAGACGAGTGCGGCGGGTTGGCAAAGCGCTACGTGCGCGCTTGCCTGCGTGCCAGCAGCGCCATCGTGGTCTTGTCGACCAGCTGGAAAGCGTGGATGGAGCAGGTTACCGACAATCCGCGGGTCCGGATCATTTTCAACCCGGCCGATCTGCACGGGTTCAGTGACGAGCCAAACCACGAGCAGCGCGAGCCCCGGGTGTTGTTCCTGGGCCGACTCGGCGAAAGGAAGGGTCTGGCGGAGCTGATCAACGCCATTGCCGGCATCCACCAGGAAGTCCCCGGAATTCACCTGGATATCGGCGGCGATGGCGATGACAGCCCCTTCCGGGATCTGGTTGACAAACATGGCTTGCAAAGTTGCGTGACCTTTCACGGATGGATTGCGGGAGACGACAAGGCGAACCTACTGCAGTCGACGGCTGTGCTGGCACTGCCGTCTTACAACGAGGGCTTGCCAATGGCGATACTCGAAGCGATGGCGGCCGGCGTCCCTGTCGTGGCGTCCGACGTCGGCGGTATTCCCGATGCCATTGAGGACGGCGCCGAGGGCTTGCTCGTCAAAGCTGGCGATGAACCCGGCTTGAGCCACGCGCTTGCGAGGCTGCTCACGGACGCAGCCTTGCGGGATCGCCTCGGGGCGAACGCGCGAGCCAAGGTTCGCCGGCATTTCGCCGTAGACAGGGTGCTGGCCGAACTCGGCACGCTGTACGCGGAGCTCGGCTTCGACAACGAAGTTCGAACAAATACCAAACATGCCTAGCGCAGCCGAGTGACGCAATGAAGGTCTGGATCGATATCACGAACTCGCCCCATGTGCTGTTTTTTCGGCAGATGATTCGCGAACTCGAGACGGACCATGAAATCATCATCACGTGTCGACCGCTGGCCAATACGATCGACCTGCTCGACATGGAGGGATTGGATTACTCGGTGGTCGGCAAGCACTATGGCCGCAACAAGATCGCGAAGATCCTCGGGTTCTTCATTCGCGTCATACAACTGGCGTTGGTTGTGGCACGGCATCGACCGGACGTGTCGATCTCCCACAGCTCGTTCTACTCACCGGTCGTATCACGACTGCTGCGCGTGCCCTGCATCTATCTGAACGACAATGAACACGCACGTGGGAACGTGGTTTCCTTTCTTTTCGCGACGAGGATATTGGTCCCCGAGTTTCTCGACGTCCGCAAAGTCGTCGCGCAGCGTGCCAATCCCGCGAAAATTCGACAATACCCTGGCGTGAAGGAAGGTGTGTATCTCTGGGCGCTGCAGCACCAGGAGGCTGCGCAGGGGCCGGCCCGCCAGGCCGCGGACACGGTATTCGTTCGTCCCGAGCCGCGCACTGCCGAGTATTACGCAGGGCAGACTGAATTCATGGACGAACTGTTATTGAACTTGCAGTCTGACGTCGCGGTCCAACTTTTGCCGCGTGACAACGTCCAGCGAGAGCACTACCAGGAACCGGCCTTCGCGCAACTGGAAGTCGCCGTAAAGCCCATTAGCTTAAGTGACATAATCAACCGCTGCATTTTGTTTATCGGTGCCGGCGGCACTATGACAAGAGAGGCGGCGGTGCTGGGCATTCCGACGATCTCGATCTACCAGGAGGCGCTGCTCGATGTGGACCGGTACCTAGTTTCGACCGGATTGATGGCCCATAATTCCAGTCCCACCGCGCAATACGTCAGGGATTTCCTCGCTGCCGCGGAGGGCCGGCCACCGAACAAGGAACTGTTAGAAAAAGGCCGCCAAGCGCACCAATTGATCCTCGCAGAGCTGGTCAATCTTGGCGATCCCGATCGCAGCCCAAAAAAGCCATTGAAGGCCAGATCAAACGCATGAACAGGGAAAGTATCAGAGTAGGATTCGTCGGCTTCGGCCGAATGGGAATTACCCACTATTCCATCCTGAACAACCACCCGAATGTCAACATCGTGGCGGTTTGCGACGCATCGAAAATGATGCTGCGCGTGCTTGGCAAGTATGTCGATGTGGCGACCTACACGGATTTCCGGGAAATGATCGACAGCGATAAGCTGGATGCGATCGTTGTTTCCACCCCGGCGTCATCGCATGCCGAGATAGTGCGCGTGGGGCTCGATCGTGGTCTCCATACCTTCGTGGAGAAACCCTTCACGCTCACGGCTGCCGACAGTCGAGAAATTGTTGACCGTCTGGATGGCCAGCACGTCGTCAATCAGGTCGGCTACGTGAATCGTTTCAATGAAGTGTTCGACGAGGCACGCCGGCTGCTGCAGCTTGGTGTGATTGGCGATGTGCGTCGCTTCCGGTCTGAAATGTACGGGGCCACCGTTACGAAGGACTCGAAATCGAGCTGGCGTTCGAAACAGGCGCAGGGCGGCGGCTGCATGTACGAATTCGCCTCACATTGCATTGATCTCGCGGTCTACCTGTTCGGTGAACCTGTCGGTGTCAGTGGCAGCACGCTGCAGAGCATCTACTCGTCCACCGTCGAAGACGTCGTGTCGTCGAACCTCGAGTATGGCAATGGCTGTCTCGGCGAAATCGCGGTCAACTGGAGCGATATGAGCTACCGCAAGCCGGCCAATGTCGTGACGGCTATTGGCAAGGACGGAAAGCTGATAGCCGATCGCTACGTACTGAAATTGTTTCTCCGCCACGCACGGCCGGATCTCGGCTTCCACGAGGGATGGAACACGAAGTACATCACGGATATCGCCAAGCCGGTGCGAGTGTACGTGCGGGGTAACGAGTTCACGAATCAGCTGGATGATTTCGTGGCGGCAATCGCTGACGGGCGGGCGACCACGCGTTGCAGTTTCGCCGACGCGGCGATCGTCGACCGGATCATGGAGCAGATTCGTGAAGACGCTGCCGGTGAGGGGGTCGGAGCTCGGGCGAATGAGGTCAGCGTGAGGCCGGCGACCACCCGGAGCTGGATTTCCCGGCTGCTGGGTGCAGGGAGGCTTGATCGTGCTTGATACCGTGATCCTTGGCGATAACCAGTTTTTTGGCATCAATCACATGTCGCCGGAGAAAGCGCAGGCACTCGATGAGCGTTTTCGCGATATTGGGGCTATAACCGATGTGATCGATACCGCGTACCGGTGCGGCGTCCGGGGATTCATGCTCAACACGAACGAGCGCGCCGGCGAGATCTGTGACTACCTCCGGGAAAATTCGGCGCGCTACCCGGATTTGTCGATGTATCCTTCCATGCCCTATGCGCACAAGTACGCCAATGCCGTTGCTGAGAAGGGCATTTTTGGCGCGCTGCGGGAGTTCATTCTGGCTGGTTCCTCGGCCGGCGACCTCGGTGGCCTGATCGCCAAGGGCGGTGCGTCGCTGTTCGAGCAGGACATGCTCAAGGTCATGCAAATCCTGGTCGATATCGAAATGCAGATATTTCGTGACCTCAACGTCAAGGTCGTATTCCTGCAGAACATCGTTACCGACCTGTTGCTCGGCTATGGCGTCAAGGACATATTTGCGGGTTTCGCGGGCTATATTCGCGACAAGTACGGCGCCGAGCCCGGCTTCGTGACCATGAACATGCCGGCGCTCGTGCCGTTCCTGAGAGACTGCGGTATCGAGAACCCGGTCGTCTGCTCCTCCATCAACCCCGCCGGTTACTTCATGAACCCGAGCATCGCCGCCTACGAAGACGCCCTGCGTGACGGGGGCTTCCAGCCGATGGCCATGTCAATCCTGGCATCGGGTGCCGTGGGTCCGCGCGAGGCCGTGGAATACGTGTGCGGAAGAAATGGTGTCCGCTCGGTGGTTTTCGGTGCTTCGAGTGAGAAGCATATCGTTGAAACGAAAGAACTTATAGAGTCATATGCTACTGCGGCCTAGGTCCAGCTGGGCCGATTGTCAGCAGTTGCGCTAACGAAAAAGATGAGTAAATCAAGTACAAACGCAGGCACGAAGGGACTCGCCGTTCCGCTGGTATTGAGCCTCGTCGGTGCCGTCCTGCTGGTCGTGATCTTCTGGGACGGCCTGGCCTACATGGCCAAGCAATGGGAGCGCGAGGAGTACAACCACGGATATTTGATTCCGGTCGTCGCGCTGTACCTGTTGTGGCTGCGGGCGGACGACTTGCGCAAGGCCGACCTCCGCGGCTCCTGGGCCGGTTTGCTCTTTATCGCGGCGGGCATTGGGGGGCTTGTGCTCGGCGAGCTCAGCTCCATTTACACCATCGTTCAGTATTCGTTCCTGCTGACATTGTTTGGCGTCATCGTGACGTTAATCGGCTGGCGCGGGTTCGGGATCGTCTGGGTGCCGTTTGTCTATCTGATGTTCATGATCCCGTTGCCGACCTTCATCTACAACAACCTGTCGGCCGAGCTGCAATTGATCTCGTCACAGCTGGGCGTAGCCGTAATCCGCCTGTTCGGGATTAGCGTCTTCCTGGAAGGTAATGTCATTGATCTGGGCATCTACCAGTTGCAGGTTGCCGAGGCGTGCAGCGGGCTGCGCTACCTGTTCCCGCTCATGAGCTTCGGCTTCCTCTGTGCGGCGATCTACACCGGTCCGTTCTGGCATCGGGCCCTGATTTTTCTGTCCTCTATTCCGCTGACGATCTTCATGAACAGCTTCCGCGTCGGGGTCATCGGCATATTGGTCGAAAATTTCGGCATCGAGCAGGCTGAGGGTTTCTTGCACTATTTCGAAGGCTGGATCGTGTTCATGGCCTGCGTTGCCTTGATGTTCCTGTTGATGTGGCTGTTCGCGAGACTTTCCGGCAAGAACTTCATGGAAGTCTTTGGCCTGGATATTCCGCCGAACGAACACTTGGCCTACTTGCTGCCGCGCGGCGTCAATACGCAGGGTATTGGCGCGGTGGTTGCGCTTGGTATCGGGCTCGCGGTCGCGCTAAGTTTGCAGGCGCGCGAAGAGCTGATTCCGGATCGCGATCGTTTCGCGTCGTTCCCGTTACGGGTTGGTGACTGGCGTGGTCAGGAGCTGC